>Ga0228535_1000338_pt1 | contig 142764 bp, 151 predicted proteins | sample SJ1metagenome_FD_168457 | JGI IMG/M metagenome (GOLD analysis project Ga0228535, IMG submission 168457) | Enriched culture of PCE-dechlorinating microbial communities from Ithaca, New York, USA - SJ1 | ecosystem: Engineered > Modeled > Simulated communities (microbial... > Unclassified...
GATGCCGGAAAAGTGAAGCACGGGAAAACGAGGTACGGTGCAAGCTCATCATGTTCGACCTGCATCAACTGGCAGTTACCGGGCTAGCCCGGTCACCGTGATTTTGCAACAAGGCCGATAAAATATACAAGTATTTTTAATCGAGAAATCGAATACCGAACTACATCATCGGCCACTTGTTGGGAGGCGAGGAATGAAGAAGGACATCGAGACCAGGATAGTGGTGATATCCCCGAGTTCAGATGTCACGCCCAACCAACTCATTTCCCTGGCATCGACATATCCAGAAACCTTACAGCTGAAGGAGACCTGTTATGGCATGATAGTTCAAGGTGAAAGGGCCGACATATCAAAGGTGATGGACCGTCTTCGGTATCAATATCCTTACTCGATCTTTATCAAGGAAAGAGGCTACCCGCTGGGGGACAAAAGAAAATGTAGGAGCGGGATAGAGGGCGGTCTTTCAGGCGGACCAAGGCCTGGTTTTCACCAGCTCGAGGGGGAGTGTAAAGCGCTTAGCAACATTGGAAAGGCACTGAAAGCCGTGGATGAGGGGGAACCGTTGGGCATTGGGGAGGAGAAAGGACAGTTGGACGAGGAAACGATCAGACGTCTGGTCAATAAACTCATGGTGGTCTGGATCAGGTGAATGATTTGAAAAGAAGAATATTTATCTGTCCTCCCACCAGTCTTATCCTCTCGGACATAGTTGAGCGCATGGGTCACATACCATTGACAATGATGAACGAGATTAAATTTGAAAATGGGATGGAAGGGTCCAAGGAGGAAAATGCCTTCGAACCTAGGCGGGGTCTGAGGTATGCTCCCGTCGAGGTTCCATCCGGCGTCCGGGGGAGGCTCTCGATAATCGGTGCTTTGATCGACAAGGCAGAAGCTGCGATAATAATGGAGGATGCGGACTTCGGCTTTGGATGCGGAGGCTGTGCCAGGACAAACGAACTCATTCCATACATAGTGTCTCAACAGGGTATTCCGTTCGTAAAGGTGGTATACCCTCACGATCTTGAATCAGCAAAGGAGATGGTGAAGCGCATCAAGGACTTCCTAACCGGCCTGGAGGTTCAATGACCCGGCTCGCCCTGATCTCATGCGGCGTTGAATACAGTGGCATACGCTCCGAGATCGAAGCGCTAGCACGAAGATTGGGGGCGAGGATGATAATCCCCGAGGTCGACCTGAAGGACGTGAGAAGAATAGGTGACGAGCTGGGTCTGAAGGTTGCCAGCAACGACCTCAAACTGATGTTGGCTATGGCAAAGAAGGTGGTCGAAAGTCAAGATGAAATGGATGGCGCGTTCGTCACCACATGCTTTCGATGCGCCGAGGGGGCTATCACTCGAAACGCAGTGACAAAATATATCCAGAAAAACAGTCAGCTTCCGGTCGTGACCAGCTCGTTCACTGAGAGGACAAAGGCCGACACTCTGCTGCTAAGGATGGAGGCGCTGGTCAACGTCATAGAGAGAAAATCATTACTCGCTCGTAAGAGACAGATTGGAATGACCGCTGGAATCGACTCCGGATCGAGCATGACCAAGGCTGCGGTCATGAGGGACAACGCGGTCATCGGTACGGGCTGGGTCAGGACAGGAGGGGATGTCATCGCATCATCCCAGAAAGCCCTGAACGCGGCCATGGCCCAGGCCAATATTGCTGTGAAGGATATCGACGGAATAGGGACGACGGGTTATGGAAGGGTGCCCGTGGGGAAGCACTACGGCGCCAAGTTCATACAGGAGGAGATTACGGTCTGCGCGAAGGGATCGGCATTCCTGGCCAATCGGCAGAACGGAGAGGCCACTGTGATTGACATCGGGGGGATGGACAACAAGGCCACGACCCTCTTCAACAGCTCTCCGACGAGTTTTACCACAGGGAGCATTTGCGCCGGCTCCTCCGGGAAGTTCCTAGAATCCTGCGCGCAACGATTGGGAGTTAGCGTTCACGAGCTTGGGGAAATGACGGTCAAGGGCGATTATAGGAGCATACGGATGAACGCCTATTGCATAGTCTTCGGTATGCAAGACCTCGTGGCCGCGCTTGGCGAGGGCGCAAAACCAGAGGATATAGCGTCTGCAGCTTGTCACAGCGTCGCTCAGCAGTTTTACGAGCAGCACATTCAGGAGATATCCATCGCTGAGCCCGTCATCCAGGTCGGAGGGACCTCGCTCATCAGCGGACTGGTGACAGCGATGAGGGATACCTTGGGCATCGAGGTCATCGTACCAAAGCAATCACAGTTCACTGGTGCGGTGGGAGCGGCGATATTGGTCTCAGGGCTAATCAACGATAAATCGTGAGCATCGAGGGCGCGGGACGTGCACTCTACAAAGGTTGTATGAACCATCCAACAGGGTATACATCCAACCATCTGTACCATTAATCCATCCTCGGAAACCCATAAAAAGCGGAGGGGAGATTCCTTACCATCTCTAATCGATTGATAAAATCAGGGGTGAAAAGGTCGGTTCGATGGTATGATGGCTCTTAAACGGAAGAAGGCGAACTTATGAGAATTGGCATAATAATGTGCAAGATATTTGAGAACGAGATGCTCCACATCCTGAAAACGGACAAGACGGTGGATAGAATATTCATAATCAGCACGGAGGACACGAAGAGATTGGAATCCCTATTGCATGAATCAGCCATACCATTCTCCAGCATTTCCGTCGAAGATCTTCCCCAAGAAAAATCCAATGGGTTCGAAGTTGTGATCCAGGTGTTAGAGCTGGGCCTCCACATCTATAAGGAGAAGATCAAACCAGTCGTCTTGGAGTCGGCCCACGCGTTGGAACCCAATGTCGATTACCTCCTGTTGCTCTATGGCCTTTGCGGGAACGCCCTAGTCGATATCGAAGGGACAATCAGCGAGGAAGGTCTTCACGCGGTAATCCCTAAGGATGGCGAAGGCTACATCATCGATGATTGCATCGGAATATTCCTTGGCGGAAAACGTGGATACTGGAACGAGCTAAGGAAGGAATGCGGGACTTGGTTCTCGACTTCCGGATGGTCATTATATGGGACCAACATCCTTGAGCGGGACCTCGGGAGCAAAAGCAAGGAGATGACCAAGTACCTCATCAAGGAAGTTTCCCATTACACCAGGGTCCTGATGGTAGAGACGGGGGTAGAGAGCCGGGATTTCAGGGAGAGGAGCGAACAGTTCGCCCAGGAGATGGAGCTTAGACTGGAGAGCAGGTCCGGAAATCTAGACATCCTATTGGATACCTGGGAGACCACAAAGCAGCTCGCATCTCAACGAAGTTCGGAGATTATCACATCGAGGGCGAATTGAAATGAACTTAGGTATAGCGGTGGACGTAGGGACCAGTGGTATCAGGGCACAGGCGATAGATCTCGAAAGGGAGCGAATCCTGTCGACAGCAATAACGCTGAGGCATCCATTGCCTGGCTATAATGTAATCGACCACCTCCATTTCTCTCTCGAGAACGGTCCTGATATCGCGCACATGCTGGTCGTGGATACTGTCTCCAAGCTCATCAACTGCTTGGACGTGGACACGAAGGACGTGACGAGGCTCGGAGCATGTGGGAATCCGATACAGATGTCGATATTCCATGGCATCGAGACGAGGGACCTGGTCTTCGCCGGGAAGACGAAATTGAAAAAGATGGGGGTGGAGAAGGTTACACGCAACGCCACAGTGACCACAGCAGGTGACATCGGTCTGAAGGCGATCCCCTCGGAGGCCGAGGTCTGCATCCCTCCGGCCGTGGAGCATGAGATAGGCGGAGATGCCCTGGCCATGATAATCAAGTCCAATCTACTTTCCCAGAAGGGAACCGCGGTCGTGGCCGATTTCGGGACTAACGCCGAGATGTCGATAAAGGTGGGCGATACCATCTATTCCGGCTCAGCGGCGGCAGGGCCCGCGATTGAGGGGCAGGAGATCGAAAAGGGTTCGTTGGCCTCCCCTCGGACAATTTCTGACATCGAATTGAATGACGGCCATGCCACGTGCCGTGTCCTGGACGATGAGATGTTCGCGCATGATAGCTACGATATCAGCCTAAAAGACGGGGTCATTCACCTCCGTGAGAATTTCATAGAACCATTGGGTATAACCGGTACTGGGACCGTGGCCCTGATAAGCGAGGCCATGAGAACAGGTCTGATCGAGCCACCCTTCATCCGTACCCCGTCCAAGTCCATTCAACTGTATCCAGGGATACAGTTCACCGAGAAGGACCTCATGGAGGCCGGGCACGCGTTCGGAGCGTTCAGGGCTGGGTATCTCACCTTGGCCAAAGAATCAGGGATAGACTTCAAGGACATCACTCAGGCGTACATGTGCGGAGCATCAGGCTTTTATGTCGATGCCTTGAAAGCCCAGAGGCTGTGGCTCACCCCCACGAGCGTCGAGACGATCTATCAGGTCGGCAACACCTCGCTTTCCATGGCGGTCGACATCGTAAAGGATCCCGAGTGGTTGGACAGGATGCAGGATCTTGCGAAGGACCTCAGGTCCAATCACATCATGTTCGCCAACTCGGAAGCGTTCAAGAGCGCATATGTTCTGGAGCTGGCCTATTGGGACGAAGGCTATCCCATCGAACGTTACATGAAGAAACTACGCGAGTTCGGACTGCCGCCCATTCCGGAAAAGACATTGGACCCGAAGGTCGTCAAGCTCGTTGTGAGGGACATCGCCGACCATGGCACCAAGGGGCTCAGGATCCTTAACGAGATTGGTGTGATACTCGTAGCCGTGTTCGAGGATTGCATCGGGTGTGGGAAATGCAGGGACAACTGCATGGAGCAAGCGCTCGTCCTGACGGAAGTCAGCGAAGGGTTTCTCATTAGTGTAAGGAGCGATCTCTGTGATGGCGTCTCCTGCAAGAAGTGTGAGATTTTTTGTCCCGAAAGGGCATTTGATTTCAGTAAGTTGAGGATCAAGAAAGGAACCGGAATCTCGTAACAAGATGGTTAATATGCGCATCGGAATTGGTATTGATACAGGTGGCACCTTCACGGATTGCGTGCTCATAGACCTGGAAAGCAGGAAGATCGTGTCCAAGGCAAAATCACCAACGACCCATGAGGACCTCGGTTTGGGGATCACGCGATCCCTTGGGTCGGCCATGGGTTCGGTCGACATAGACATAAACGACATCAAGGCCATCGCCCTATCGACCACCCTGGCCACCAACGCTCTCATCGAAGGGCGGGGCGCACGCATCGGCCTGATACTCATCGGCATCGATCTGAAGCAGACCCTACCAGCGGACATGGTCCGTCATGTAAGAGGGGGCCATACGATTGCTCCGGACGGAAGCATAATCGAGATAGAGCCGCTCGACATGACCTCCGTTGAGGCGATATGCCACGAGTTCTCCGGTAACGTCGATGCGGTGGCGATAGTAGAGTCCTTTGGTACCATATGCCCAGAGCACGAACTCAAGGTCAAAGGGGCCGTCAGCCAGATAACCAATCTACCGGTGACCTGTGGACACGAGCTCACCACCGAGCTGGGGTTCTTCGAGAGAGCGGTGACTGCGGCGTTGAACGCCCGGCTGATACCGGTGCTCTCGAGCTTCGTCAACGCCATCGAGTCCGAGCTGAACAGGAAGAAAATACACGCTCCAGTTTTCCTGGTTAAGAGCGATGGCACGCTCACCTCATCGGACATAATCAAGGAGAGGCCGGTCGAAACGATATTGACCGGACCGGCCGCTAGCGTTATTGGCGCGAAGTTCCTGACCGGCCTATCGGACATGATCGTGATAGACCAGGGGGGGACGACATGCCTGACCTCCATTGTAAGGAACAGTTGGCCGTCCATCGATGGAAAGGGGGCGACCATAGCTTCTTACAAGACGAGGATCAAAGCGCTGAGGATGAGGGCCATCGGCCTCGGTGGGGACAGTCATATCCAGATCCTTTCAGACTCCATCTCCATCGGGCCGAGAAGACTGGTCCCTCTATGCTTAGCCAGTCGCACGATGCCGCAGATCAAAGAAAAGATATCCGCCCTTAAGGCTACTCATTTCTATTCCGTTCCCGAAGCCTCGCAGGCTTCCTCCGGTCCATCACCGGACATCAATCGGCGCATCAGGGACGTTCAGCCCGCGACGGTCGAGGAGATCGTCAAGAGGACGGGGTTGGCGAGCGATTCTGTGGAGGCAATCTTGAGGGAGCTCTCGAACTCCAGGCATGTCCTGGAGATCGGTCTCGCAATCACGGATATCCTGCACTGGACCGGCAAGTTCGTGGAATACGATCGGGAAGCATCTGAGATGGCCGTCAGGATAATGGCCGACATGGTCGGCCTATCGCCCCAGGAGTTCGTGGACGATGTGGAGAGAACGATCATCGACCGTATTTGCGAAGAGATCGTCTTGGCCTACACCGAAGAGGCAGGGCTCACAGCAGAACAGACCGAACCGTTACTAGACGCTCTGCTGAACGATTACTCTGCGGATCTACATCTGGAGAGCTTTACGGATAAACCGATAGTCGCGGTCGGTGCATGCTCCTATGCGTTCATACCGGAGGTTGCCAAACGTATGCACACCGAATGCGTGGTACCATCCGATGGTGACGTCTGCAATGCCGTCGGTTGCATCGTTGGTGCCATAGTCGAACGGGTCGTCATCCAAGTAAGGAGATCGATGTCCTCGGGGAGCCTCACGACCGGCAACTTCCAGGTCTTGTCACCCGGTGTGTGCAACCAATATGCGACGAAGGAGGAGGCAATGGAACAGGCCAAGGTTCTAGCCACCGAGCTGGCGTCAAAGAAGGCCGAGGCTTCCGGAGCCATAGACATATCGGTGACGGTGGATCTTATAGAAAAGAGATTGCCCATCAGGAGCGATTGGACCGGGGGGTCCACGGAAGCCCTATGGGCCGGTAGTGAGGTCACCGCCACGGCGATCGGAAGGCCATCATACTGGCAATAAAATCATTGAACATCTCAGCCTCGAGAAAGAAGGTCTTTCACCGCATCATCGATTCGATTTGCGTGAGGCAGCACATCATCGTCCGTGATGCCCAACGCGCTCCGAGGGTCCTCTGAAGGGCCGTCGAACAAGGTGATGCTTCGGCCAGGGCTTCTTTGGCAGAACGAGTTCAATAACCTATCGACACAGCCTCGTCCACATCCGTTCACCGCCACGTAGTTCCCCGGACCGATCCCGAAGGATTCCAACAGGAGGGGCGAGACCCCGATCGTAGGGGGGGTCACGATCATTACCTTGCGCGGATGCTTGTTTCTCATTATATAACACGCCCGCAGCGCAATCTCTCCCTCTCGGTTCACATGGGAGCAGGGAATCAACAAAAGTCTGGCCATCAGTCACACCTGATGATGTCCATTATCTTCTCAAGAAGGTCCTTTTCCGCGGCCTCATCGTTCAATGAGCAATCCACCGTAATTGTGTGTCCAATATCTATCCCGCGGTTCTTCAGCACCATTCGCGGGCAGCAATCCTTACATCCGCTTATGGCGACCCTACCCGACGGTGGGACAGAAGCAAGGGCCTGGCTCTGAACATCGGACCCTGCCAGAAATGGACCCAGATCAAAGACCCGGACCCTTTCGTCCCTCTCCAATACGCGGAGCACGACCTTTCTCATCAGCAAACCATTTGGTGTGGTTCCTCCGCATGGAATCAGCAGGATCGTTCGACCATCATCAGGCAATTCTCATTCCCCATTCCTTGACGTAGGATGGAACGACCTCGTTATCGAATCTCCTCAATCCACCGACCTCGAACTCACAATCACACTTGGGGCATCGTATGTACTTGCATCCCTTCAGCACTTCGGGACATGACAGACAATTTTTAGATCTGGCATAGATTTTCGAGAACTCTTCTCCGCACTTAGGACATCTTACCATGTCAAAAGAATCTGGCAACTTTTTTGGCGAATTCATCGGCCGTCCTTCCTTGCAAACGAATATATCTCCCGATCAAGTTATAACCTTTTCCCGGTTTTTTTCGTCGTTCCTCAGCACGTTATTCGATCGACATCATGGAGGTTCCTTGATCTGGATTCATATGGTCGATGCCTCATGATCAAGGCATAATTTTAGAAATATATTTATCGAGAATACTTTTTTTTGCCGTTCGTGTCGTTGTTTGCACCCTGACTTTGACAGTAATGTCACTGTTTTTTCATCCGGAACTTGACACTTTGTATAGCCGATTCGTAGAGAAACCGTTGATATTATCAATGCTAGACGTATGAGTGCCCAGAATTGGTGCGTCAATCTACTCTTCTCTTTTTACTCGATCAACTGTCGAGCTTAGATGTAAAAGCAAAATAATTAGATATTAACTATTATATATATTTTAATAGATTACCGAAACGCCGTTATTAGCTCGAAAAAAAAGTTGAACTGGATATGCCGTCATTTTCATCCCCCACGGGCCCGCCATCATGCATATCCAATCGTTGAAAATTATTCGGCTAATGACCATGGTTCGATAAGTATTGCGCTCTTTGAACTCCACATCTCCCGCAACGATTTCACCTTAACGGCCCTGCCGAAGGCCACGGGCCTCGTACCGTTGTAAATAAGTAATGGAAGCGCATTTCCCATTTCGTCCGAGCTTGCTTGGTGATAGCAGAAGGCCGGTCGGACCCCGAGGAGGTTGAAGCATGGACGCCATGGTACTATTGATCGCACCCTTCCTACCCACCCTGTTCCTTTTGGCCATCGTGTTCAAGGTCCTGCACGACAGGAAGAAGAAGGAGATGGCAGCCAATGAGAAGGCGGACGGCGCCTCCTCGCGCTCCGGGCAGTGACAAAGCCTGGCGGTCCCCTCCCAAAGGGCATGGTGGCCAGCCCGGATGGCGCAGGTGGATACGTACCACGTCCCTCTATGCCAACGGACACGAATGACGGGGAGCCGGCCGATGCCCGATCAGGCGCAGGGCACTTCCCTCCGCGCGCCCCACGAGGCGGTGGCCCATCCCCGTTCCCCATGACGGACGGCAGGGAGGCATCCAGGAGGAGAAAGGGTCATTAGCATCAGGGAGATGACCGCTCCATGGACATCCTCACCCTCCTAGGACTGACGGCCGGTTTCATCACCACCCTCGGGTTCATCCCCCAGCTGCTCAAGGGCTACCGTACGGGCAGCATGGAGGACGTCTCCCTGACCATGCCCCTCGTCCTGATGATCGGGATGGGAATGTGGCTCACATACGGCGTCCTCACGGAGGACCCCCCGATAATCATCTGGAACGCGGTCTCCATCGTCCTCAACGCCGGCATCGTGCTATTGAAGGTCCGCTCCAACGGGCGATGAGGGCGCGGTCGGTCTCCCCCGGGGGAACGGGCAGCGGAGACCGGGCACCCCTCATGCCGTTCTCCCTTGCATCGTCCCGCATCGGCGCCCGCGGCATTGGTCCACGGCCTCGGTCAGGGCAGCCGGTCCTTCAGGCAATCCCTTCCAAGGGCGGTCAGCCCATACACGCGCCAGTTCTTGTTCTGACGCCAGGCCACCAGGCCCGCCTTCTCCAATATGCTGAGGTGATAGGAGAGCTTGGAATCGGTAAGGCCCGTGAGGTCCTTGAGGACACAGGGGCACAGCCCGCTCTCCCCTAGCAGGTGCACTATCAGCAGCCTGGTCGGATCGGAAAGGGCCTGATGCATTTCCGCCGATGCCTGGAGCGATCTCCTGCACGGCATCCTCGCTAGGAGGCCTTCGCGCCCGCCAGCCTCCCTCAGTCCGGCAGCAACCTCTGGGGGAAGGGCGCTCTCTTCCCATGGCCGACCGTCCCCGGTCATCTCCCAGCACTTCCAAGGATGACAGGGGTAAGCGCGGTTATCTTACCTTCGGTCCCTCACTCCAATAGGACGATCCCGACGGAAACCAGGTCCATCCGGGTCACCTTGCCGTACTCCATGTCCTTGCACGGGATCGGCCTGATGTCCCACCCGACCTTCCTGGCTGTGGCGAGCACGTCCATACCCGCCGCCTCCATGCTCGGCCGGACAAGGTCCATGTGGCGGCACCTCCTGCGCACGCTCTCGTCCACGGTCCCCTCGGCCTCCTCGGCCACGCAGTGCTCGCAATAGATGCAGGGATAGGCCCCGAAGGCGAAGGCCTTGTAGAAGCCGTCATAGAAGGCGGTCTTCTCCAGGAGATGGACGGTTCGGTTGACCCAGAGGATGAGGTCCTTGTACCAGGGATGGAAGTCCTCCGGGATGTCCTCCGGCCCCGCCCCCTCCCGACCAGGAACGCCGTCGAAGCGCACCAGGAGGGCATGCTCGTACTCATCGAGCAGCCGGCGGGTCTCCCCCGGCCCAGGGACGTAGGGCGGGCAGGAGAGATGCTTGGCATAGCCCTTGCACCCATACCTGCACTTGAAGCGCACCCATTCGGCCACAGCGACCTCCTTGGCGCTCAGCCTTGCCGGCACTGCCCCCTTGGCCGATGCCAAGGCCTCCAACCTCGACAGCTCTTCTGAGACGGTAGGCACCTCGATCACCGAATAGGATACACGGCTCGCCGCTCATTAACCCTGCTGCATCCGGCCAATGTGCGATCATGTGCGATCAGAAGATGTCAAGCACGCGCACATACCGATAGAGCAGGTACAGCACAAGGCCGTATGCGACCACCCGCACGGCGAAGACCACTGCCTCCAAATCCTCGAAGATGCCAAGGAGGACGATGGCGTGCGACAGGCCGAACAGGGCGAACACCGCGGCCAGCAACAGGGGGAGGGTGTGCCTGCTCCTCTTGTAGCCCAGCAGCCCCAGGGCTACGATGGCCAGGCAAAGGACGAGGTTGATCAGGGGAAGCGGGTCGATCTCCATGGTGCACCGAATGTATTTGCACCGAATGTATTCGTTCAAATCCTATTTTAAGGGCACGGGTGGGCGCTTCGCCCCTTCGGCAGGGCGCGACGGGCGATGGGGGCAGCTTCCAATCCCTCATCTGGACGGGATAACGCATCGAAGCAATGCCGCCCATCACAAGGCCCCTGCAGGGCTCCGCGCTCCTCGGTCAGCTCTCGGACGGAGGCTCGGAGGCAGCCTTCATCAGGACCTCCTTCAGCCTCTCCGCGGTCGGAACCCCCCCGAACAGGGTCAGCCGCTCGTTGACGAAGAGGGCCGGGGCGACCGCCGGGCCGTACTTCTTGAAGAGGGGGAGGATCTCCCCGATGAAGAAGTAATGGATGCTCATCTGGGCCTCGGTGGCTGTCACAAGGTCGATGTCGGCCTCCAGGCCGGTCTCGGCCAGGACCTGTCTGATCAGCTCGATGTACCGTTTATCATGAACGGCCGTCTGGGGCTGGCAGCAGGCGACCGATAGTATGGTCAGGCGCATCCTATTCGCCATAGAGCTCCCTCCCCACCATCCTCAGCATCTCCATCCCGTATATGTCGGTGTCGAACAGCGGGACCTCCCGGCGGGGAATGCCCGGAAACCGCTGGACGATCTCCCTGAGGTACTTTTCCTGGGTGGCCCTCCGCCTCTCCAGGAACCAGTTGCCCTTGAGCACCTCGGGGGGGATGACCTCGTTGACGATGAGCGAACGCACCTTGATGCCGAACCCTCCGAGGTCCTCGATCGCCCGGGCGGTCTCCTCGATGGGCAGCTTCTCCGGGAGCAGCACCAGGTTGAACGCGGAGATGCGCTCGTCCGAAAGCCCCGTCACCGACCTGTCGTACCGGGCCTTCTCCGCCTCCAGGTCGGCCACCATGTTCTCGTCGTACACGAACCCCAGCACCTCCGAGAGCTCCCTCCGGTTCTTGATCTGGTTGGCGATGTAGCCGGACCAATCGAAGGGCATCGACAGCTCCCTGAGGGTATGCCCGGTCGGGGCGGTGTCGAAGACCACCTTGTCATGCTCACTGTCCTCGAAGTAGCTGACGAACTGGTCGAAGGCCGCGATCTCCTCCGTGCACGGGGTCGACAGGAGCTCGGAGCCGAACATGGAGGAGAAGCCCTCCATCATCCCCTCCAATCTGCTCTGGAACACGCCCATCGCCTTCTTGGGGTTGATGTTCAGCCCGCACAGGTTCCGCTCGGTTCCTATCTTTGTCACCTCCGTGGCGCTGATGTCCTGCCCGTAGATGGCCGACAGGCTGACGGTGGGGTCGGTGGCGACGATCAGGGTCTTGTACCCATGGTCGGAGAGCCAGGTGGCGGTTGTGGCCGCCATCGTGGTCTTGCCCACTCCCCCCTTTCCTCCAAAGAACAGGAACTTCCGTCCCTCTATTATGTCCCTCATCATTTCCTGGTTCATGGCGTTCAGGGTGAGAAGGGGGTCGGCCTAGATATCATTATTCCCAATGATCGTTCCCCCGGGCCCATGGGGCGCGAAAGGCCCAAGGGCCGCTTGACCGTCCGACCTAGCCGCCGTTCCAATACACGGCGAGGCCGTTCCAGCCCGCCGTCCCCGGGGCCATCTCAGCCGTCCGCACGGAACCTCCTGGCCTCTCCATGCTGGACCAGCCTGCCGTTCTCCAGCAGGGAGATCGCCCCATGCCCTCCGCACACCAGGCACTTGCGTCCGCCCGCCCGCGCCTCCTCCTGCTCGATCAGGCGCATCAAGGCCCTGCGCTCCTGGGTGGCCTTGGCGCTATCGACGTTCACCGATGTCATGAGGTCGTTGGCCAGGCTCGAGAAGTCCTTGCGCTCCTTGGTGAGGCTGTCGAAGTTGATCAGGCTGTCGGCGGTGAAGAGGACGAGCTCCTCCGGCAGGAAGTAGAACACCTGCCCGGTGGTGTGCCCCCCGAACCCCTCCAGCACCTCGCACCGCATGCCCACGACATCGAGCTCGGCCAGGACCGGAAAGTCCCCCCTCCGCCGGACCTCCTCGGACGGGAAGAGGGTCGGACCCTCGGGCACCGAGAATCGGGAGAACAGGTTGATCAGCTTGGTGTAGACCTCGGCCAGCACCGAGCCCTCCTTTCCGGAGCCATAGGCGCGGTCGGACCGCCTGATCATCTCCAGGGTATCGGGGTGCATGAGCACCTCGGCGCTCAGGAGCCCGGCCGAACCGGAATGGTCGGCATCCCCATGGGTTATCAGCGCCCTCCTCACCATCCCGACGCCGCCCCATCCCTCCCGTTCCATCAGGCGGTCCAGGTCCCGATAGTATATGCCGAAGCCGGTATCGACCATGGCCACGTCCGGACCCCGGCGGATCAGGTAGCAGTTGCCCCCGCAGGGCAGCTGGATGCCGAGCAGCTCCACATCCCCCAGCCTCACCTCCTGCAGGTCGGCGTAGAACCCCTTCCCGGAGGTGTCCCGCAGGCCCTTCCCCGAAAGCAGCACGTTCGAGAAGGCCCGCCTCGGGTCGCTGCCCAGGTTCATCAGCTCCTGGGCCACATGGTTGATGTCCGAAAGCAGCCGCAGCAGGAAGGCGTCCTCGGCATCACCGACGAGGGCGCGCAGCTCCTGCGCGAAGCGGATGTAGAAGACGGTGTCGTCCAAGCGCTGCCCCGTCGTATCGTACTCCAGGATCTCCAGCGGATAGACGATCTTCAGCTCCTCCAGGAGCCGGTCCACCGCCTCCGCCTCCTCCACGGTCAGGGAGACCGTCAACCGCTCCGGGTGCTTTCCCCGCTCATCGAAGTCCAGGAAGTCGATGTTGCACCTGGCCGCGGTGGTGTGGCCCAGGAACTCGAACAGCGCCCCGCTCCTGTTCGGAAGCACCACCTGGAACTTCAGGAAGCTGGGCACCCTCAGCTGGGCCTGCAGGTAGCCGATGGCCTCCAGCTCGGAGCGGATGGCCACGTACTCCTCGTCCGTGCACCGGGCCTCGAAGAAGACGGTGCACGGGTCTATCCTCTTGTCATATTGGATGCGGTCGATGTTCCCCCCGTGCCTTTTGACGATCTCCGCCGCCCGGTGCAGGGCGCCAGGCTCGTCAGGCATCTTGGCAACGAAATAGTGCCGCTGCATCGAGGGGATGGTAGGCCGGAGCGCCCTTTATAGTTTGAGCCCGGGGCCGGCAACCTCCAGATGCGATCGGGCCGGTGCCCGCCATCACATCTTGGCGGCCATGCTGACCGCCACCTTCAGCTGGTTGAGCATGCAGGGCTCCACGTAATAGCCCTTCATGCTCCGCAATTCCCCGTACATGTCCTCCGGCGACCTGCCCACCAGCTCCTTCACCGATCTGATGCCCAGGAGGTACAGTGGCTCGGCCACCTTCTCCCCCACCACGGGGATCGTGCGCAGCTCCCTGAGCACAACCTCCCTCTCATCCGTATCCATCAGGGGGAATATGGAGACCGGCGGAATATAATCGTTTTCAGGGCCGTCGCCCAACGGCCCAGGGGCGGAGGTCGCCCGCCTTGCGGATGATCCCGCGGACCGACTCGCCGACCCGCCCTTCCTCCCGCATTCCCATCAGAAGGTAGCTGAGGGTGAACGCGAAGTAGGGCGCCAGGTATGCCCAGTCAAAGGGGGCGGCCACGATCAAGGCCACGAGGGCGATATCGCTGAAGGGGCGGTAGTGCAGAATAAGGCTCACGGCCCTTCCCAGGTTCCGATCGTGGGCTAACGCATCGGCCAGCTCGTCCACTATACCGGCAATGATGAAGACCACCAGGGGCAGGGGCATTATGTCCATGCCCCACGCCGATCCGCCCGCGAGGAAGGTGACCACCCCGGATATGGTACCCACCAGAAAGCTCAGGTTGTCGATCTTCCTCGTGATCACAAGGCTGATCAGCATCGCAAGGAAGAAGGCTGTGGAGAACCCCCCGTCAATGACCATGACGGCCCCCATGAGGACGCCGGATACTACGGCCAGGAGCTTGGCGGCCTTTAACGAGCCGATGCCCTCGTCATATGCCTGATCGATGTACTTTATCGTCCCTCCAAGGAAGGCGTAAGAAGATATCAGTAAGAGGATCCGAAGGAGCGCATCCCCCGCTCCGGCGATGGTCTCGAGCATATGTGCACCCATCCAAGCGCTGTCCGTCCTACCGGCGCCCGAGGGCGATGATGCCCTATAAGCGTTTTGTACTGACAGACAGGCAGCCGGAGCCCCCGTCGGTACGATGGATGACATCATCAGTGCTCCCCGCTCGGTCTTTGGGCGATCTTATAGGGAACACTGCGACCGATCGTCGTGCTCCCACCTCGGCACGGCAGGTTAACGGCGTAAAAGTTTGATTTCGGACAATTAATATTTAAAGGGTGATAATTGAGGTCTGGAACTGCAAAAGTATTTATATATTTCAGATACATTAAAACCTTCAGTCCCATTGGGGAACGGAGGTGGTTTACCGATGGCAAAGAAACCGGAGAAGAAGGCGGAGCCCAAGAAGAAGGCTTAAGGACTTCGAACCTCACCGTTCTTTTTATTTTTTTTGCCAGGGAAAGGGCCCTGGCGGCCTTTCCATCCTTGTTCAAGAATTAAATAGGGGGCCACCCATCGATCGCACCCGATGAAATGGCGCTCCCACATCTCCATCGGCAGGGCCATCGCCGATCGGTTGGAACTCACCCCCGGAGAACGGAAGGCGTTCTTGGAGGGATCGGTGGAGCCCGACCGGCATAAGGAGCGCATTGGGGGCCCGGGACGGTCATATCGGGTGGGCCATCATCATCCCAGCCATCGAACGTTCATGCTGCACGTCTGGACCGCCAGGCGGTCCTTCCTCCGCAACGACAGGTACCAGGGGTACAGGCATCTGGGCATGGCGCTGCACTACCTTCAGGACAGGTCCACCTCCAAGGGGCTGCTCGGGCTCACCCATTCCAGGCGGGAGGAGGCCTTGGCCGATCTGGACGTACCGGAGAGGGCCATCGTAATGGGGATGCGGGGGGCCGTCTCCTCCCCCAGGTTCGTCTCCCGTTCCCTGGCCCTCACCAAGCCATTGAAGGACCCGCGCGAGGTCATGGTCCAGGCATCGTTCCGCTCGGCCGCGGTGGCCGCGGCCGTGGTCGACCTCGAGCGGCCCAGGGGACTGAGGCAGCGGCACCAGGCGCTGCACCGGCGGCACGCCCTCATCCTCCTCCCCGCGGCCATAGCGTCCCTTGCCATAGGGCTCTCGCTCTCTGCGGCGATGGCCTCGTCCGTCCCCCTCGTCCTATCGGCCGGCGTCTCGCTCGGGGCCCTGGCACTGGACCGCCCCTACGTCCGCCTCTCCCGCCTGGTGGAGTGGTACGGGCTCAAGGGGCGGTAGGGCGTCCGGCAGGGTTCGGGCCAAGCAGGGCAGCCCCGGTAGACCTCGATGGGCATCCCCCGCGTGGCATGCACCGAGGGCCAAGGACCGTCGGCCGAACGAAGGCTCCTCCGGCCGAAGGATCAATCCGAACCCAGATCGATCGGCCTCCCCTTCTCCGGCAGGACGGTCGGGACGGGGCACAGCTCTGCGAACAGCTCGGGGCAGGCGCAGTGCACCGGGACCACCACCTCGGGCGAGATCGCGCTTATGACCCTCCAGAGGTCCTCCGGGGCGAGATGGCCGGAGGCGTGGAAACCCTCCTCGAACCCGAGCGCCCCGTCCACCACGGCCAGCCCCCGGCACTCGAACCCCAAAAGCCTGGTCCAGTTCATGAGCTTCTGCAGGTCGTCCGTCCGCCTCAGGTCATAGGCCATGCTGTTGGAGTAGATGTACGTGCCCCCCCTCCGGTCCAGGTCAAGCAGCTTGGGCATGTCCCAAAAGGAGAGGCAGAGCATATGCTCGTCGGGAGCGTTGGCGATGTCGTCCGGGTCGGCCACCTGCCACCCCTCCCTCCCGAGCCGCTCCACCTCCTCGACCTCATCCTGACCCAGGGAGCGGTAGACCCAGAGCAGGTCCTTGCGGACGTTGCCGTCAACCTTCCCTATGCTCTCCAGGAAGGCCACGTCCCTATGGGTGACGACCATCCGCCTGCCGGTCCTGAGGGCGATGTCGATGAACGTGTCCAGGCGCTCGAAGTTATTGGCCGAGAAGTCGGCGATGACGAGCCCCCCGCTCTCCTCCACGGCCGCCAGGCAGTTGTCCCGCACCATCTCCTCGGTCATCTCGACGCCGGACGACGGCCTGCCGAGCCGGGTGCCCTCGATGATCAACGCCTTGGGGGCAAGCCTCCTCGCCTCATCCGCGAACATGGCGGTGGACCGTCCATTGGCCCCGTGCATCCGAAGGTCCCCGGAATAGACAAGCCATCCCCCATCCCCCTCCCGGAGGGCGAAGGCCGTCGCCCCGTACACGGAATGGTCGACCGGATACGCCCGGTACTCGATGCCGTTCAGCTCTCCCCCTCCCTCCCGGACCTTACAGGAGTTGCCCTTCCTCCAGTGGGGGGCATCCTCTATGGCCCTGCCGGTAAGGACCCACTCCCTCCCGTGCACCTGCCGGCCCTTGGTCCGAGGGGTCACCAGCACCCGGGGCTCGCCCTCCTTCAGCTCCCTGACCGTATGGTCGAATAGCTCCGTCGGCGCGCCGCCCCTGCCGGTCTCGCTGGACGCCCTCAATATGGCGTACGTCATCGGGCTCGCGACGAAGGGGATGTCATGCCTGAGGAACCCCGCGTGGCCATAGTGGTCCGAGTGGGCATGCGAGAGGAACAGGGCGTCGACCCGCACCGCCCTCATCTCCGATGCCGGGAGGTCGGCCGGGCACAGGTCCGGGCGATAGCAGTCCAGGGGCGGGAGCATGTTCAACCGCAGGAAGTCCCTCAGCCCCCGGCCGGCCCGCGGCTTGACATACTCGGAGCAGTACAGGGCGTCGATGTCGAACGGCTCCCCGAAGTCCAGGAACGCCCCGCGGTCCCCCAGTTCCACGTGCACCTTGTTCCCGCCGATCGTCCCCGCCCCGCCGTAGAACGTGAGCCGCATGTCCTCGCTCTTCAAAGGCCATGCCAGGATATATCGGTATCCACTTCCTCGGCCGACCCTACCATCCTAACGGAAAGGGGCGTGAACGGCATCCCACAGCATATCATCGGACCAGTGGGCCCCTGCTCTCCCATCAGGCATTGGCCTGGGGCAAGGAGAAGACACGAACGCCCAGCCTGGGGAGGATGGGCTGGCCAACGTGGGCACAGGCAATGCCACCGTCTGGACGAACACGATATCGAACGCTTCCCGCGATCATGCCCATCGGCGGAGACCATCAAGCGGCCGTTCCGGGGATCGGGATCAATCCTTGGGGCCCTTGAACCTTCCGAAATACCTTCTGTTCACCCAGTACCCGCTCAGGCCTATTCGGTTCAGCTCGTTCTGCTTGGCCATGTTATGTTCTCTTTCCCATTCATATGGGGTGCGGGGGCCTATGGTCGGCGGCCCAGTATGGTCCCGATCGCCGTCCGGATGCCGATAGAACCAGACCACTATCCCTACTATCAGGCTCACACCAGCGAGGGCGAAGAGGCCGAAGGGGTAGATGCCCGGGCCCCAATCATGGATGAAAATGCAAAGGGCGAAGGGGATGGACAGCGCAGAGACGACGAACCTCCAAAGGAACCATCTTTGCCTTGGGCTCATGTTTATATTCATACATATGGTGCGTTATCAACATTTCCGTATACCTGGATCGCGTTCGTTTCGAGCCATACGTCGCGATCGCATCCTTGAGGAACGCCTGTGCCATCGAGCAATGGGCCCTGGGCAATGAAAAACGAATATAGGGGGGAGTGCGATGAAGGGCCATGGAGGCCATGACCTTCGCCCAGAAGGTGCTATCACGTGCCAGCGGAAGGGAGGCATTCCCCGGTGAGATAGTGTCCGCCAAGATAGACCTCGCCATGTCCCACGAGAACGCCGCCCTGGTCCTCCGCGCCTTCAATGAGATGGGGGCCAAGGAGGTATGGGACCCCGAGAGGGTCGTGCTCCTCTTCGATCACAGGGTCCCGGCCAATACCATAAAGGCCGCGGAGGGGCACCAGGCCGTCCGCGCCTTCGTGCGGGCGGAGGGCCTCCCGCACTTCTACGACCTTCGGGAGGGGATATGCCACCAGGTGCTGCCGGAGAAGGGCCACGTGCTCCCTGGCATGCTCATCGTCGGGACCGATTCCCATACCACCACCTACGGTGCGCTGGGCGCCTTCTCCACCGGGATAGGGGCCACGGAGATGGCCGCTGTCTGGGCCACGGGCGAGCTTTGGATGAAGGTGCCGCGGACCTTCCGCTTCCATCTCAACGGCAGGCTCGACGGGCCGGTCGTCGCCAAGGACGTCATCCTGCATCTCATCGGCATGATGGGGGCGGACGGATGCGACTACCGCTGCGTGGAGTTCGTGGGCCCCGTGGTGGATGCCATGTCCATCTCCGGCAGGATGACCATGTGCAACATGAGCATGGAGATGGGCGCGAAGGCCGGCGTGGCCTTCCCGGACCAGAGGACCAGGGACTATCTGAAGGGGAGGACGGCGAAGGAGTGGGGGCCAGTGCTCTCCGATCCGGAGGCCCAGGTGGAAAGGGAGATCGACCTCGACCTGACCGGCCTCGCGCCGCAGGTCGCCTATCCCCATTCGGTGGACAACGTCAAACCGGTGGAGGAGATGGCCGGGATCCCGGTGGACCAGGCTGTCATCGGTTCCTGCACCAACGGGCGGGCGGAGGACCTCCTGGCCGCGGATAGGGTCCTGCACGGGCGCAAGGTCCCGGACGGCGTGCGCCTCATCGTCGTCCCAGCCTCGCGCGAGGTGTACCTCTGGGCGTTGGAAAGCGGCGTCTTGGCCTCGTTGGTCCGCGCCGGGGCCGTGGTGACCAATCCGGGGTGCGGGCCGTGCCTCGGCGCGCACCAGGGGCTGCTGGCCCCCGGCGAGAGATGCATCGCCACCACCAACCGCAACTTCCGCGGACGCATGGGCTCGCCGGAGTCGGAGGTGTACCTGGCCTCGCCCGCCACGGTTGCCGCCTCCGCGCTGAGGGGGCAGATCGCCGACCCCCGGGAGGTGATCGGATGAGGGGCCGGGTGTGGAAGTACGGGGACCACGTGAACACCGACGTGATCATCCCCGGAAGGTACCTGGACGACTACGACGTCCGAAGCATGGCCAAGCATGCCCTCGAGGACCTGGACCCCAGATTCGCCAGGGATGTGGCCTACGGGGACGTGATCGTCGCTGGCCGGAACTTCGGCTGCGGCTCGAGCAGGGAGCAGGCGCCCCTGGCGCTCAAGCATGCCGGCGTCGGGGCGGTCGTCGCCGCCAGCTTCGCCCGCATCTTCTTCCGCAACGCGGTGAACGTCGGCCTGCCCGTGGTGGAGCTCGACGCCACTGGAATGTTCGAGAGGGGGGACGTGGCCCTGATCAACCTGGAGAAGGGGGTCATCGTGAACGAGACGACCGGCCGCACCGGGAGGTTCGACCCCCTGCCCGACTTCCTATTGGACATCCTGAGGGATGGCGGCCTGGTGCCCCATACCGCCAAGAGGCTCCATTGAGGGAATATATTTATACAGGCAACGGTTGGCAGGAAAGGAGGACGGCCGATGATGCCCCCCGGGATCGGCGAAGAAACGGGCAAAACAGGCATCTGGCATGTCCTACGAGGGTCGTGAAAAAATTTATAAGCCCCCCGTTAATATGGGGACACTCCCCCTTATGGTGAATTCATGAAGTATACTAGATTTGAGAAGGCGCGAATAATAGGTGCCAGGGCACTACAGGTATCCCTAGGCGCGCCTGTGCTTCTGGAGATCCCCGAAGGGATGATCGACCCGATCGCGATTGCTCAATTGGAGTTCGACAAGGGAGTTATCCCAATAACGGTAAAGCGCGACATATGAGGTTATTGAAATGAGCGACGAGACCAAGACCGAGCTTCTCGTACCGGAGGACGTCTATCTGACCTCCGGGGTCCATATTGGCACCCAGCAAAAGAGTGCTGACATGAAGGATTTCATCTTCAAGGTCAGGACCGATGGCCTGTACGTCATGGACGTAAAGCAGACCGACGTCCGCATCAGGGCGGCGGCCAAGTTCCTCTCCCGCTTCAAGCCGGAAAGGATACTGGTCGTGTCCGCGAGGCAGTATGGCCAAAAGCCGGTGAGGGTCATGTCCAAGGCCATCGGGGCCATGTACTTCGAGGAGCGGCTCATCCCCGGCTCCCTCACCAACCCCATGCTCGACCGCTACATCGAGCCGGACGTCATCGTGGTCACCGACCCCGCCGCCGACCAACAGGCGGTGGCAGAGGCGCTGAACGTCGGGATCCCGATCGTGGCCCTCTGCGACGCCAACAACGAGACCAGGAACGTCGATCTCGTCATCCCGACCAACAACAAGGGAAGGCGCTCCCTGGCCTGCGTCTACTGGCTGCTGACCCGCGAGGTGCTCAAGGAGCAGGGCAAGCTCGCCCGGGACGAGGACTTCAAGCTGACCATCGACGACTTCGAGGCCAGCCTTTAAACCCCAACCCTTTTCAACCCCCTTCTCCTATCTTCATCCATGGTGCGCCGCGCCGCCGTCGCCGGTCAGTTCTATTCGTCCTCCAAGAGCGCGTTGATCAATGAACTGGAACGTTGCTTCCTGTCCCCGCTGGGCCCGGGGAAGGTCCCCACGGTCGCCAAGGCCGGCCCCCGGCGGCTGGTCGGGGCGATGGTGCCCCATGCGGGCCTGGTGTTCTCCGGGCCGGTGGCGGCGCACGCCTATGCGGAGATGGCCGCCGACGGCATGCCCGAGACGGTCGTGATCATGGGGCCGAACCACACCGGGTACGGGAGGGCGGTGTCGGCCAGCAGCGAGGACTTCGAGACGCCGCTGGGCGTGGTGAGGACGGACCGGGACATCGTGTCCAGGCTGAGGGGGGTGGTGGAGATCGACCGCACCGCCCATCTCTACGAGCACAGCCTGGAGGTGCAGCTGCCTTTCCTCCAGTACCTCTGTCCGGACATCAAGATCGTGCCCATCGTCATGGGGCGCCAGGACCTTATCATGGCCAAGGAGACCGCCAAGGTGGTCAGGGAGGCATGCGCCGGGAAGGACGTGGTCTTCCTGGCCTCCTCCGACCTCTCCCATTATGTCCCCCCGGAGGTCGCCCGGGAGAGGGACGCGCTGGTCCTGGACAGGGTCCTGCATCTGGACGCCGAAGGGCTGATCGGCGTCGTCGAGGCCAACGACATCAGCATGTGCGGGTACGGGCCGGTCGCCACCATGCTGCTGGCCTGCGGGGGCACCAAGGCCCGCCTTCTGCACTACGGAAGCTCGGGGGACGTTCGGCCGATGCGGGACGTGGTAGGCTACGCGTCCCTGGTCGTGGAGCGATGACCGTTCACCGATGCTATAATTATATGAGGAAGAGCATATACGCATTGGCCTAGGTCAGGCCATGGAACGGAGAGATTCAAATGGACGGAACGAAGACATGTCCTTACTGCGGGAGGTTGGCAAGCGCCGACGCCCAGTTCTGCCAGGGCTGTGGAAGGAGCATCAGCTCCCCGCCCCAGTACGCTGAGCAGCCGGCGCAGCAGTACAACCAACCGCCTCAGCAGGGAGGTTGGCAGCAGCCGCCCCCCTCCTACGGGCAGTCCTACGGCGGGGCCAAGGGACAGATCGCCGGGGCGATACAGAATCGCAATGTGACGGACGAGATCATGAGCGGGATCTGGATCCTGTGGCCGATATTCGCCATCGTGGTCGGGGTAATACTCATGGTAGTCCTCGCGATCTTCATCGGGCTCGTTGGCCTCGTCATTGGCGCGGTGGTCACCCTCGTGCTCTACTGCGTTTTGAACTACAAGCTCCTGAAGAGGATGGATGAGCATCGGAAGCGCGAGATGGCGCTCCGCATGGCGATCATCTCCTATCTCAAGGACAAGGGCGCCGAGACCCAGCGGGCCCAGCTCATCGTCAACGAGGTGTCCTCCTTGGAGAGCATCAACCAGGAGGCGATGTACAAGGAGAAGGAGAGGACCCCTGTCCTCTGGACCATAATCAGCCTCTTCCCGCTGCTCAACCTGATCGTGATGTACTTCCTGGCCGAGTTCCCGTTCGACCACGACAAGCGCTGGCACGCCTTCACCCAGTACACCCAGGCCGCCTGCCAGAAGCTGGGGCTCAACATCATGACCCCCTCCTGGAGCACGATAAAGGAAAGGCCGAACATCCCGCTGCTGATCCTGACCATGCTGATGATGCTGATCCCGTTCATCAACTTCGCAGCCTTAATCTTAACCCTCATCTGGTACTACTTCATCATCAAGGACCTCAACGACCACTTCCAGGCGCAGTGGCAGTTCGAGGACCAGCTGATGGCGCAGCTCCGGTGAAGAAAGGAAAAGGGGTTTGGGAAGGAAACCTCTTCTATTCCAATTCCTTTCATTTTTTTTTATATTTTTCTCATCCTTCCCAGCACCGGCTCGTACACGAACCCCTTGTCCAGCAACGAATTGGCTATGGAATCGAGCTCCTCGCGCTCGATCCCCTGGGCCTTGGCCCTCTGCACGACCTCGTCCCAGGCCGCCCCCTTCCCGGAGTCCAGGCTCTCGATCAGGGAGAGGACCAGCGCCTCCTTGTCCACGTCATCCTCCTCGACCTCGACCTCCTCCGGGACGGACGCCTCCGCCGGTGTCTCGGGCCCCGTCTGGTACTCGGGCAGCAGGAACTTGAGCGCGTCGGTCACCATGCCCTTGTACCGGGACAGGTCATCGATGTGATAGTGCTGCATGCTGTGGACGGTCCCCTCGGCCAATGGCTGGCTGAAACCGATCTGCATGAGCTTCTCGACCGTCGGCTCGCCGAGCTTCAGGGCCTCCTCCATGGCCGATATGCGGTCCAATGTGGCCTTGCAGGTCTCCAGCACCCACCCGTCCCTCGCGCCCGCCTCGACCTTGCCGATGCGCTCCGGCCGGATGGACACGTAGAGCTTCCCCTCCTCCGGCGAGTACGTTCTGAACTTGCCCACCACCGCCACGAAGCACGGCGGCTCCATCTTCGCCAGGGCCATGGCCGCCTCCGGCTGGTACTGCCCCGCGGTCAGATAGAACGTTCCAGTGGGGTCGGTGATCCTGGCCCGCCAGACCGGTTCCTTGCCGTTGCCCACGTTCTCCTTGTCCGTCAGCACCCCGACGACGAAGATGCGGTTGATCTTGGCCCCGAGGGGGGATATCAGGTAGGACGGGGCCTTCTCCCCCTCTCCCTTTATCTCGTAGCTGGAGGAGTTGAACTCGGCGGCGAAAACCCTCCAGGCGACCTCCCTGGCCATCACTCGAACCCCTCCTGCTCGGTAAGCAGCTTGGCGCCCTCCTCCCTCGCGTCCACCTCCACCGCCCTGGCCTCCCGGGCGATCATCATAGGTCCGAAGTCATCGCTCCGCACCATGCCCCGCACCTCCAGGGTGCGGGCGAAGAGCCTCTCCTCGGCCAGCTCCTTGACGGCGTCCGGGTTGCGCTCCTCGGTGGTCAGCCTCACCGCCTCGTCGATGCTCATGTTCAGCAGCCCCTCGGTCAGCTCCTTGCCGAACACCACGCTCATGGTGGACGTGCCATCGTCCAATATCGCCTTGATCCGAAGGTCGTCCATCCCCTTCACCTTGCCATGCACCCGGCACGTGCCCTTCTGCAGGACCCTGCGGCACTCGGGGCAGCGCATCACAAGCCCGCTCCCATCCCGCACATCTACTATGGTGCCCCTCACCACGACGTCCATGCCCCCCCCGCTCAGCTCCACGTCCAGCAGGGTGCGCGCCTTGGGGGCGGTGCCCCCCAGGTCCCCAATGGTGCCCGGGGCGAGCACCTGGACCTCGCCCCTGTCCCCGAGGTTGAGCTTCGGTATGCCCCTCCAGCTCTTTACATAGGCCCCTACGATGCGCACCTCGGCGCCCTCCTGGAGCTCAGCCTCCTTCCAGATGGTGAGCTCCGCGCTTCCGGTCTCGTCGGTGAGGACCCCGGTGACTATGTTCTTCCTTTCCCCCGCGGCGACGATCTCCTTGCGCTCGACCTTGCCGACCTTGCCGGAGACGACCACGTAGTTCATGCCATCCGCCAGCTCGGCCACCTTGACCTCGCCGTGGCCGCCGCCGGACGGCATGTCCGCCACGTCCAGGGCCTCGGCGCTCCGCTCCACCGAGGCCCGGTTGCCCAGGTTCAGCTGCGGCACGCCCTTGTACTCCTTCGTATAGGCGTTGCGGATGACGACCGTCTCCCCCTCCTTGAGCTGGACGCTCTCCGTCTCCCACACGGTGTACGGGATCCGGCCCGACTCGTCCGCCACATACCCGTACAGGATGTTCTTGCGCGCCCCGCCCACCTCGATGGTCTTGGGGTTGACGGTGAGCACCTTGACCAGCAGGTCCACGGACTGTTCGGCGCCGGTCAGCTCGGCCACGCTCTTGCGCCCCGAGCCGTCCCCGATCGAGCCGGGGTCCCCTCCCATCTTCTTCAGTATGTCCCTCTTGGCCCATTCCAACGAGACCCGGTAGAGGTTCACGTACCTCTCAAGCTCATCCAACAACCTGTCCTTCGTCACTTTTTCCCCGAGCACCCTGGCAAGCTCCTCCGCATGGGGTGCGAGCTCCTCTCTGTCCATCTCATGCCTCCATTCCTTAGCTAATAAGGCAGCCCATTATGCCCCTTGCGTTTAATAGCATTATTCCCGGCGGACCGAAAATGCGGGGACAATGCCATCGATACCGCTGCCGCCAGGGCGGAGATCGACCGTCGAAGGCCGTTGAAAATGGCTCACTCGGTGAAGGTCTCCCCGCGCTCGTACTTCTCCTTGAGATGGGATATCAAAATATCGCGGTTGTTGCGCAGATGGGACTCATACCACGCAAGGACGACATCGGCGAGCTTCTCATGGAACAGGTCCATATCGAACTTCGATAGGGGGGAGTCGTAGATCACGAACTGCCCGAAGATCCGCTTCCACCCGGCGTACTTGTAGTAATGCTCCCCCTCGCAGTAATCGAACACCATGCGCAGATAGGGGGTGGAGTCCACCGCGTAGTACATCACCTTCAGGGAATCGCCCATGCGCCCCTGGGTCTGGGTGCGGTCTACAAGCTGGACCTTGTTGACCGCCTCGAAGTCGTATTCGTTCTTGAACTTCCACTTGGTGGGGAACTCCTCGAACTGGGCGAACTCGCTGTAAGTGGGCTCCATGTTCAATTGGACGTTGATCCTGGAGAACCTGTTCAGGATGTTCCAGGAATCTCCGATGATGGTCCTGTTGATCGTGGTCTTCTGGAAGTTAATCTCCTCCCTGTCCTTGGAGATGGCATCGGTACGGGCCGAAAGCTCGGCGTCCAGCTTGGCGAACCAATCCTCGTCCTTCGCCTTTCCCACCTTCTTTTCTGGAACCATTGGAGTCTCCTCTCGCATAATTGCCATACAACCATAAAAAGATATCTCATTCATATAATAACCCAGATTATCGCCTGGCGGGCGCCAAGCGAGATAAGCTTTTCTAATGGGAGGGCATAGTCCGCCCGATGGATGTCATAGGGGCCCTCACCTCCTTCCTTGAGCAGGTGCAGGGCGACCCCTTGACCTATTCGGTCGTCTTCTTCATCTACATCATCGCGGCCACGGTCTTCCTGCCGGTGCCCGTGGAGCTTATGCTCTTCCTGAGCCCCGCCACCCCCTTCGCGCTCAAGGCCGTGCTGTTGGGGGTCGGCAAGGCCCTCGGCAGCGTCATCGTCTTCTACATCGGCCTGAACGTGGAGAAGCCCATAGTCGGCCTGGCCAAGAGGTGGGCCTTCTTCCGCATGCTGGTCTCGTTCTGCAAGTGGCTGGTGGACAAGCTGGGGTACATCGGGCTGTACCTGATCCTCAGCGTGCCCGTCATGGTGGACACCGTGCCCGTGTACCTATTCTCCATATTCAAGAAGGAACGCACCGAGCGCGACCTGCGCAACTTCGCCCTCACCAACCTGATGGCGGGGGTCACCAGGGCGGCCATCGTGTACTACGTGGTCACCGAACTGGGATGGGACATCCTCTAGGTCGTTGGAAATGTTTATATCCCGAAAGAAAATTTTGAGGTAATGGTCCCGAAGAGCAAGATCCTCAAGGTTCTCGACGAGTACGACAAGAGCAAGCTGACGGTGGCCACCCTCTGTTCCCATTCCTCCCTCCAGATCTTCAACGGGGCCAAGAAGGAAGGGTTCCGCACGCTGGGGCTGACCGTCAAGGACAACTTCCGCTACTACGATGCCTTCCCCCTGGGCCGACCGGACGAGTTCCTCAAGCTGGACAGCTATACCGATCTCCTGGACAACGTCGATGACCTACTGGCCCGAAACATAATAATCGTCCCGCACGGCTCCTTCGTGGAGTACATGGGCACCGACAAGTTCGAGAGGATGCCCATCCCCACGTTCGGCAACAGGAACGTCCTGAGATGGGAATCCCACCGGGACAAGATGAGGGAGTGGCTCGAGACCGCGGGCATCGCCATGCCCAGGGTCATCGAGGACCCCAAGACCATCGACCGCCCGGTCCTGGTGAAGTACAACGGGGCGAAGGGCGGCCGCGGCTTCTTCATCGCTAAGGACTATCCGGAGTTCAAGATGGGCCTGGACATGGAGCAGGAGTACACCATCCAGGAATACATCCTCGGCACCAGGTACTACATCCACTACTTCTATTCCCCCCTCAAGAAGGACGGCTTCCGGGTCGGCGAAGGCTCCCTGGAGCTCATGTCCATGGACCGGCGGGACGAGAGTAACATCGACGAGCTCTACAAGCTCGGGGCGTCCGAGGAGCTGAAGAAGCTCGGCCTGTTCCCGACGTTCGTGGTGACTGGCAACGTACCGGTGGTCATGCGGGAGAGCCTTCTGCCCAAGGTGTTCGACATGGGCGAGCAGGTCGTCAAGCGCTCCTACGAGCTGTTCGGCGGGATGATCGGGCCGTTCTGCCTGGAGGGCATAGTGACCGACCGGCTGGAGTTCAAGGTCTTCGAGATCTCCTCGAGGATCGTGGCCGGCTCCAACCCGTTCATCTCCGGCTCGCCCTACTCCGACCTGGTGGAGCCGAACATGAGCACCGGGCGCCGTATCTCCCGGGAGATAAGGAACGCGGTGCTCACGGACAGCATGGACAAGATAATCTCCTGACCGGGCCGTCGGATCCAAGGCCCCGGGGCTGGTAGCAAGCCCCAAGCCGAAGGGGGGCGGTCACCAGCCGCGCTCCTGCATGCGCTGCTCCTTGGGCAAGGTGGAGATCTCGATGCCATGCATCGCCTCCCCGAGCCCCTTGGACACCTCGGCGATCGCCTTGGGGTCGTCATAGTGCGTCACGGCCTCCACGATGGCCTTCGCCCTGACGGCCGGATCAGCGCTCTTGAAGATGCCGGAGCCGACGAACACACCGTCGGAGCCCAACTGCATCATGAGGGCAGCATCGGCCGGGGTGGCAACCCCTCCCGCGGCGAAGTTGATGACTGGAAGCCGTTGCAGCTGGGCCACCTCCTTGATGAGGTAGAAGGGGGCCTCTATCTGGCGGGCGATTACCGCCAGCTCCGCCTCGTCCTTGCCCTTCAGCTCCCGCACCTTCCCCATTATGATCCTCTGATGCCGCACGGCCTCGATTATGTTCCCCGTTCCAGGCTCGCCCTTGGTCCTGATCATGGCCGCCCCCTCGTCGATACGCCGCAATGCCTCGCCCAGGTCCCTCGCCCCGCAGACGAAGGGTACGGTGAAATACTGCTTGGCCACGTGCATGAACGGATCCGCGGGGGTAAGCACCTCCGACTCGTCGATCATGTCCACGCCGATGGCCTCCAGCACCTGTGCTTCCACGAAGTGCCCGATGCGGCATTTGGCCATGACCGGGATCGTCACCGCATCCATTATCTCCAAGATCTTTACGGGGTCGGCCATGCGGGCCACCCCTCCCTCAGCCCTGATGTCCGCCGGGACCCTCTCCAAGGCCATGACGGCCACGGCGCCCGCCTCCTCGGCGATGATGGCCTGCTCGGCGTTGGTCACGTCCATGATCACTCCTCCCTGCTGCATCTTCGCGAACCCGCGCTTGACCAGCTCGGTGCCATGGCGCAGTCCGGACAGGTCCAACTTGAATACCATATTGCTCACCAGATCGGCTTACCTGCAGAGCTTTATTTATCACTTTTCCCAACGCATTCCAGCTATACCGACAGACCTACCTGAGAAAAGCATAAAGACATCGTGCTCGTTCAACAGCTCGATGTTCGCGAAAAGGATGGAGAACGTCCTGGAGTCTGGTACGGTCAAGACGGCCAACCTGGTCAGCAAGCTCAAGGGGGAGGGGGCGGACATCATCTCGTTCTCCATGGGGGAGCCCGATTTCCACACGCCTGAGAACATTAAGGAGGCGTGCATGCGCTCCTTGGCCAACAACTTCACCTATTACACCCCGTCCGCAGGGATCCCGGAGCTCCGCAGGGCCATCGCGGACCGGTGCAGGAGGCTCAACAACATCCCATGCGACGCCTCCAACGTCCTGGTCACCCCGACCAAGCAGGCCATCTTCATGACCATGCTGGCCATGGTGGACGAGGGGGATGAGGTCATCCTGCCCGACATCGCGTGGGGGACCTTTGAGGCATGCGCCCGCCTGGCCGGCGGGAAGGTCCGGTATGCCCATCTCTCCGTGGAAAACGCCTTCCGTATGACCCCCGAGGCGGTGGCGGAGAAGATCACGAAGAGGACCAAGCTGCTGGTCCTCAACTCGCCCTCCAACCCCTGCGGGGCTGTGCTGACGAAGGGGGACGTCAAGGGCATCGCCGACCTCGCCCAGGACCACGGCTTCTTCGTCCTCGCCGACGAGATATACAATCAACTGGTGTTCGAGGGGGAGCACGTCTCCATCTCCTCGCTGGAGGGCATGTTCGACAGGACCATCACCGTGGACGGGTTCTCGAAGACCTACGCCATGACGGGATGGCGGGCGGGCTGGGCCGTCGCGCCGAAGCCCATCTTCAAGGAGCTCAACAAGCTCCAGACCCAGTCCATCACATGCGTCACCTCCTTCGTGCAGCAGGCCTGCCTGGAGGCGCTGCAGGGGCCCCAGGGGTCCGTGGCAATGATGAAGCAGGAGTTCAAGGCCCGCCGGGAGCTGGTGTACGCGCTGATGAAGGACATCCCCAGTCTGGACTGTCCAATGCCGAGCGGGGCGTTCTACATGATGCCCTCCTACGCCTTCGACATGAGCTCCGAGGACATGGCCGCCTACCTGCTAAAGGAGGCGCATGTGGCCGTCACGCCCGGGTCCGCCTTCGGGCCGGCGGGGGAGGGCAGGTTCCGCCTGTCGTACGCCGCCAGCAGAGAGAACATAGAGAAGGGCATGGCCAGGATAAAGGACGCCTTGGCCAGGCTCTGATTATTCCGGGGGGAGCATGTCCGGGATGCCGTCCTCGATGGGGTAGACGGCCTTGCACCGCTGGCAGAGGAGCCGGCCCTCCATCACCTCCCCGCCCATCTCCCGTTCCACCTCCAGCAGGAGGGGATGATGTTTGCACACCGGGCACGCCAGGATGTCCATGAGCTCCCTCTTCATGCCAAACCCCAGGCGCTAGCCCGCATATCAACCTTTCAGCGGCGTCAGGGCGCTAACTATTTATCCGGTCCTCCGCATCGAGCGGCCCGGAGAGATGCGATTGCGCCGGATAGACCTTAGGAGCGATACCTTCACCCTGCCTTCCAAAGAGATGCTGGACAGCATACCGTCCGCCGAATTGGGCGATGACGTGGAAGGAGAGGACCCCACGGTGAACCAGCTGCAGGACATGGCGGCCGACATGTTCGGGGCCGAGGCCGCGCTGCTGGTCGCAAGCGGGACAATGGGCAACCTCGTGTCCCTGATGGCCCATTGCCGGAGGGGCGACGAGGTCTTCCTGGAGGCCGAGGCGCACATCTACTATTACGAACTCGGGGGCATGTCCGCGATCGTCGGGGCGATCCCTAACCTGATCAAGGGGGTGCGCGGGAAGTTCACCCCCGAGCAGCTTGAGGCGGCCATCCGCCATCCGGACCTCCATTACCCCATCGCCCGCCTCGTGTGCATAGAGAACACGCACAACCGGGGGGGAGGAACGGTCTGGACACCCAGGGAGGTCGAGGCAGTGGCCAAGGTGGCCCACGACCATGGCCTGAAGGTCCATTGCGATGGCGCCCGAATATTCAACGCCGCCGTGGCGTTGGATGTGGACGTCAAGGAGTACATGCGACACCTGGACAGCCTGAGCTTCTGCCTGTCCAAGGGGCTGGCGTGCCCTGTGGGATCGGTGGTCTTAGGGAACAGGGGATTCATCGAGGAGGTCCGCCGCGCCCGCAAGATGGTCGGTGGGGGCATGCGCCAGGCCGGCATCATCGCCGCCCCTGGGATCATAGCGCTGCAGAAGATGATCGGCCGGCTGAAGGAGGACCACCGGAACGCCCGCAGGCTGGCGGAAGGCCTAAATCAGATTCCGGGCGTCAAGGTCGACCTGGACTCGGTGCAGACCAACATCGTGCTGGCGGACATCACCGGCACCGGATGGGACGTGGACTACTTCGTGAACAGGGCCGGGAAGATCGGAATCCAGGTGTTCGAGTTCGGCGCCACCAAGGCCAGGTTCGTCACCCATTACGGCATCGACGAGCAGGACATCGATGAGGTCCTTTCCCGCCTCCGCCGCCTGTTGCAACGGTAGGCCATGGAAACCTATTTCATTCGGGGCCCTCTACCCTCTCAGGCCGCAGTGCCAAGGGCCGCAAGGCCCTCCGGCCCAACGGTATGAGGGAAAGCGAGCGACGCGCATTCACGGTGAGGGATCGATTTGAGCAGAAGGCTTTTCACGGTCGGACCGGTCGAGGTGTTCCCGGACACACTGGCCTCGATGAACAGGGCGATGATCGTCCACCGGGGCAAGGAATACCAGGACCTGCAGCACAGGGTGGTCGAGAAGATTCGCAAGGTACTTGACATAGACAGCGACGTCCTCCTCGCCCCCGCCTCCGCCTCCGGCTTCCTGGAGGGCTGCGTGCGCAGCGCCGTGGAGACCAAGATGGCGGGGCTTTCGAACGGGTCCTTTGGGGACCGCTGGCAGCAGATCGGCCAGGAGAACGGGAAGCAGGTGCAGCGGCTCAACGGGGAATGGGGCAAAGCCCTACGCGCGCCGCACATCGCTGGAAAACTGGAAAGGGACGTGGAGGCGGTGACGCTCGTTTCCAACGAATCGTCCACCGGGGTCCTGAACCCGGTGGGGGAGATCGTTAATGCGATCAGGGAGCAGAGCGACGCCCTGGTCATGGTGGACGGCGTGACCGCCGTCGGCGCGGTCGACCTCAAGCTCCGCAAGCTGGACCTGGACGCCCTTGTCTTCGGCAGCCAAAAGGCCTTGGCCCTTCCACCCGGGCTGGCGGTGGTCTGCGTCTCGGACCGCCTGATGGAGAGGGCGGCCAAGGTCAAGAACCGGGGCTATTACCTGGACCTAGTGCAGTACAAGAAGATGGCGGATAAGGACCTGCCCCTGACGACGCCCCCCGTGTCCCTCATGTACGGGCTGGACTATCAGCTGGACAAGATCCTCAGGGAGGGCGTGCAGGAGAGGTACGCCCGGCACCAGCGCATGGCGGACATGGTGAGGGGATGGGCCTCCAAGCGCCTAGGCCTCTATGCCGAGGAAGGCTTCCGCTCCAACACCATCACCGTGATCAAGCTCAACGGCCTCGACTTCAAGGAGTTCGACCGGCGCCTCCGGCAAAAGGGCTTTGAGGTCTCCCCCGGATATGGGACCGTGAAGGACGTGACATTCCGCATCGGCCACATGGGAGATCTGAGCGAGAGGGACATCCAGGACCTCCTGGATGCCATGGACGAAACGATGGAGGAGATGAGATGAAGGTCTTGGTAACCGACGAACTGTCCCAGGAAGGCCTGGACATGCTGACCAAGGGGTCCGACATCCAGGTGGATGTGCGGCCGAAGCTGGCGCACGAAGAGCTGCTCAAGATAATCGGCGAGTACGACGCGCTCATAGTGCGCAGCGGCACCAAGGTCACCGCGGAGGTGATCGAGGCCGGGAAGAGATTGCGCGTGATCGGAAGGGCCGGTGTGGGGGTGGACAACGTGGACGTGGAGGCGGCCACGCGGCGCGGCGTCCTGGTCATGAACACCCCGGCCGCCAATATCATCTCCGCGGCGGAGCACACCATGGCCATGATGCTCACCTTGGCCAGGAACATCCCCCGTGCGGATGCCTCGGTGAAGGCCGGTAAGTGGGAGAGGAGCAAGTTCACAGGCGTGGAGCTCATGGGCAAGACCCTGGGGATCGTGGGCATCGGCCGCGTCGGGGGCGAGGTGGCCAAGCGGGCCAAGGCCTTCCAGATGAAGCTGGTCGGGTACGACCCCTACATCTCCCAGGAGCTGGCGGTGAAGCTGGGCGTCAGGATCCTTCCCTTGGAGAAGGTCCTGGAGGAGGCGGACTTCATAACGATCCATACTCCCCTGACCCCCACAACCCACCACCTCATCGGAAGGGAGCAGCTGGCATTGATGAAGCCGTCCGCCTTCGTGGTGAACTGCGCCCGCGGCGGCATCATCGACGAGGACGCTCTGTACGAAGCCCTCAAGGACAGGAGGATCGCCGGCGCCGCCCTGGACGTCTTCGAGGACGAGCCCCCCAAGGGCTCGAAGCTCCTCACGCTCGACAATCTCGTGGCCACCCCCCACCTGGGCGCCTCCACCAAGGAGGCCCAGGAGAAGGTGTCCATCGAGATGGCCGAGCACGTCAAGATGTTCCTGCTGGAGAACAAGATCACCAACGCCGTGAACGTGCCCATCGGCCGCGTGGACCCCAAGGTGGCCCCCTTCATCGGCCTGGCGGAGCGCCTCGGCGCCTTCTGCGTCCAGCTGTCCGACGCTCCGGTCAAAAAGATCGAGGTGGAATGCCATGGGGAGATCGCCAACATGGACACCCGCATGGTCACCGTCTCGGCGATCGTCGGCGTACTGTCGATCGTCGTCGGGGAGAGCACCAACATCATCAACGCCATGAGCATCGCCAGGGAGAAGGGCATCCAGATCATGGAGTCCAAGGTGGACGAGAGCAGTCATTACACCAACATGCTGGTGCTGCGCATCTCCTCCGATGGGCACAAGGCCGAGGTCCGGGGAACGGTGTTCCCGTCGGACCAGTACCGGATCATCGGCATCGATGAGTTCGACCTCGACATGCCCCTGGAAGGCGATTTCCTGCTGACCAAGCACCACGACATGCCTGGCATGATCGGCAGGATCGGGACGCTGCTCGGCAAGCGGGACATCAACATCGCCCGCATGGGGGTCGGCCGGACCGACAAGGGGGGCGACGCCTTGATGCTGATCTCGGTGGACCAGGAGGTGGGGAAGGCCGTGGTGGCGGAACTCCGAGCCCTGCCCAACTTCCACGACGCCCGCTCCATCGTGCTGAGCCACATGCGCCCCCGGGGATACATGAACCTCTGACCTCCGGGAGCCCAGTCCTCACCCCTTCGCCAGCCGTTCCTGTACGCTGCGCACTTTGCCCTCCATGTCCACCGGGCGGTCCCTCCGGTCATCTATCCTGATGCTCGTGAACACCCGGTCGCCCATCTGCAGCATCCGTGAGTGGCAGAGCATGATGGTCGCCATGACCCTCTCCCCATCCCCTTCCAGGACCGTTCCCATTGGCGTCAGCTGATGCCTCAACCCGCTTGCGCGCACTATCCTCAGGCATTCCGCCACAAAGGGGCTTAAGCTGATCCCCGCCCCTACAGGGACAACCGAGAACTCCGCGATCGTTCCTATCACCGGGTAGTTACCTGGTGCTCCGGGGTCAAGTACCTTGCCCTTCAGGAGGGAACGGTCGTCGGACCCCGCCCAGAGCCGCCATCGCTAACAGGCTGATGGGATGAAGCAAACGTATAAATAGTGTATAAGGGTTAAAAAAAACCTAATTGCATTTCAACTTGCACTGAGCAACGAGGGATTTCTGAATGAAGAGTGTTGGCAAGGACAAGTCACGATCTTTTCCTTTGGGTGGAAAAGGGGCAAGGAAGTCCATTCCCTATCCCATAATGGACGATGTGAACGCTAGCGGGTCGGATGTTTTGGGAAGCAAGGGGGGACCGGGGATGGAGCCTTCTTTCAAGATATGCTATGACGGTAAGTGCACGACCTTGACGGTGGACGACCTCACTCTCGCCATCAAGAACGGCATCGATCGCGAGGGCCTTCCTGACGAACAGGCCAGAAGGATGGCCCAGCACGTCATGAACTTCTTCGGCTATAGCGAAAGGATAATCGACAACATCCTGGAGCCGGAGGACCGGGACGCGTTCTACCAGCTCGAGGACACAGGCATCCTGACCACCGAGCGCGAGGAGACCACCCTGTACGACGGCAGGGAATGGCGCATCCATTACTGGCTCTTCCGCAAGGACCGTATATATCAACTGATCAACAGCTACGGCAGCGACGACAGCTGCGACGTGGACGCCTATGACTGCTACGCCGACCCGTCGGCGTGGAAAAGGTCCACGTAGGCCGGCTAGGCCCACTTTCAACGGCCCCAGGGCAACACTATTTATCCCAACGGCATTCTGACCGAACGTGGAGCTGTTCCCCTATCCTCCCCGTCCCCATCAGGCCGACTTTGTGCGCACCGTGGAGCGCACCATGCTGGCCAATGGCCATTTGGTGGTGGAGAGCGGCACGGGCACCGGCAAGACGGTATGCGCCCTTACGGGAGCCCTGCAGGCCGCCCTTGCCACGGGCAGGAAGGTGCTCTATCTCACCCGCACCAACTCCCAGGAGAGGCAGGTCATCCTCGAGGTCAGGAGGATCAACGAGAAGGCGCCGGTATTCGGTGTAGCCCTGCAAGGCCGCCAGGGCACCTGCCCCCTTATCCGGAGGGACAAGGAGCTTAGCGCCGGGACCCCGGATGAGCTCTCCAGGATCTGCCAAGACAAGCGCCGCCGGGTGCTCGAGGGGCGCTCGGGGGGATGCCGGTTCTTCAAAGGGCTGCAGGACCTCGACATGGAGGGGTTCGTCGACAGGTGCCGCCAGACCCTGCCAACGGCCGAGGAGCTCATCGACCAATGCGATGCGCTCAACATCTGCCCGCACGAGGTGATGAAGGAGCTGGCGAAGGAGGCCAGGGTCGTGGCCGCCCCCTACGCCTACTTCTTCGTCCCCTTCATCCGCAACTCCCTCCTGGACTGGATGGGATGCCCGATGGAGGACGTGCTCCTCATCATAGACGAGGCGCACAACCTGCCCGACTACACGAGGGAGATCGAGAGCTTCCAGCTATCCCGCTACATGCTGGAGATGGTACGGAAGGAGACGGAGGAGTTCGGCGACCCTGACATCTCCAAGGGGGTCGGCCTGAACGACCTGTGCGAAGGGTGCTCGAAGCTGCTGGAGGAGGCGTTGCGGGACTACCTTATCGACGAGGACGGCCTCGTGCCCCCCTCCTTCCTGGAGGAGGGGCTGATGAGCGCGTTCACCTGCACCTCGCGCTCCCTTCAGGCCATGGCCAAGCTGGTGATGGAGCAGGGGGAGGTGATCAGGGAGGCCCGCTTCGCCCAGGGGCGGCTGCCAAGGTCGTACACGCATTCCCTCGGGGCCTTCCTCTCCTACTGGTTCTCCTTGGACGAGGAGTGCTACGTGAAGCTCGTGGTGGGCGGGGAGAACCCCTGCCTCAAGGCCTACTGCATAGACCCGGTGGTGACCACCTCGGCCCTCCTGGGCTGCGGCGGCAGCCTGCACATGTCCGGGACGCTGGCGCCCCTGAACGAGTACCGGGACTCGATCGGCCTGCCCATGGACACCGCCCTGGTCTCCTTCCCTTCCCCCTTCCCCAAGGAGAACCGCCGGGTGTTCTACGTGCAGGACGTCTCCACCAAGTACGAGGAGATGCAGTCCTCCCCGGAGATGGTGGAGGCGATGGAGGACCACGTCGTCCAGGTATGCAACGGGGTGAGGCGGAACACCGTCGTCTTCTTCCCCTCCTATGCGCTGATGGACCGCTTCCTCGCTGATGGGGTGTCCCGGCGCATCTCCCGCAAGGTGCACGTAGAGGAGAGGGGAATGGCCCAGCTGGAGCTGATGGACGTAGTAACGCAGTTCAAGAGGGCCGCCCCGGAGGGGCAGGTGCTGTTCGCGGTCATGGGCGGACGGATCAGCGAGGGCATCGATTTCCCGGAGGAGGAGCTGGAGGTGGCGGTGGTCGTGGGTATCCCCTACCCCAGGCCGACGGCTAAGCAAAAGGCATTGATGCACTTCTACGAGTTCAGGTTCCACAGGGGGTGGGAGTACACGGTGAAGGGGCCGGCCATCCGCAAGCTGCTGCAGGCCATCGGCCGGCTGATCCGCACGGAGAGGGACGTGGGGGCGGCCTTGGTGCTGGACCGCCGCATCTCCCAGTTCGGGGACCGTTTGGACCTGGTGCCGACCGAGCATCCGCTGCAGGACATCCAGGCGTTCTTCCGCGAAAGGGGCAGGTAGAAAGGTTCATAACCGGCGGGGAGGATTCGCGCCCATGGACATCCCCATGCTGGTCCTTGCAGGCCTCTGGCTCATTCTCCCTTCCCTGCTCCCCAATCCTGCGGCGACCATCTTCGGGGGAGGGACGCCCGTGGACCTCGGCCGCTCATGGAAGGGAAAACGGATCCTCGGGGATGGCAAGACCTGGCGGGGATTTATTGGCGGGACATGCGCCGGCATATCCCTAGGTATAGTGCAACTGTACATCGCGTTCCCGTTCGATCGTCTCGACTACTTCGGCTTCGGGGGGTTCCCCGAGAACCTGGGGGTGATCGTCGTCCTGGCAGTGGGCTCGATGCTCGGGGACATGGCCGGTTCCTTCATCAAGCGCCGCCTGGACATAGGGAGGGGGGACAAGGCCCCGCTGCTGGACCAGTACGGCTTCCTGCTCTGCTCCTTCCTGCTCTCCCTGCTGTTCTATCCCGACTGGTTCCTCAGAAACTTCTGGCGCGGAGATGGCTGGATCTCCCTGCTGGCCGTGCTGATCATCACCCCGGTCCTGCACCGCGGGGTGAACATCATCGGATACAAGCTTGGACTGAAGAAGGTCCCCTGGTGATCACATGAGCGAAGAATTGAAGAGGGCGTTGGAGGACTGCGGCGCCATCCTCTACGGGGACTTCACCCTGGCGTCGGGAAAGAGGAGCAGGTACTACATCGACATCAAGAGGGCGACCACCGATCCCAGGACGCTAGGGCTGATGGCCGACCTGATGGCAAGGGAGATCGAGGGGGAGACGTTCCAACGCATCGCCGGGGTGGTGCTGGGCTCCGTCCCGCTCGCGGTGGCGCTCTCCCTGAGGACCGGGGTCCCGTTCGTTATGGTCCGGAAGGAGAGGAAGGACCACGGCACCGGCAAGCTCATAGAAGGTCCCCTGAGCCCCGGGGAGAGGGTGCTGGTGGTGGAGGACGTCATCACCTCCGCCAGCTCCGCGATGTACGCCGTCGAGACGCTGCGCAAGGCCGGGGCGGAGGTGGGCACGGTCCTGGCCGTGGTGGACCGGGAGGAGGGCGGAAGGGAGGCCCTACAAAGGGTGGGCGTTGGGATGAGGGCGCTCATCACCGCCAGCCACATCCTGGGGTGAAGATGCCTCCCGACGAGGGATGCCGCCGGTGCCGCCTGTGCGAGGGGCGGACCACCATCGTCCTGCCGAGCGGGGACCGCAGGTCGCCCGTCGCGCTGGTGGGGGAGGCCCCCGGGGAGCAGGAGGACCTGAGGGGCGAGCCCTTCGTGGGCCGGGCCGGAAGGACCTTGGACAGGCTCATGGCCGAGGCAGGGCTGGAGCGCGGGGCCGTCCTCATAACGAACACAGTGAAGTGCCGGCCTCCCGGGAACCGCAGGCCGAAGGCAGACGAGATGGCGGCCTGCCGGCCGTTCCTGCTCGAGGAGCTGGCCGGAAAGACCTTCGTCCTGGCCCTCGGGCTCAGCGCGGCGGAGGACCTCCTCGGGCGGAGGATGGTCATGAAGGAGGTCTGCAACCGGCCGCTGCAAGCGGACCTGGGCCAGGGCACCGTGACCGTCATGGTGACCTACCATCCCTCGGCCTGCGTCTACCGCCCCTTCGCCAAGGACGCGCTGCGGGAGGCGCTGCGGACCGCCGCCTCCTACCTCTGACGCCGGAAGCGTTTCTCAAAGAGGAAGCGCATGTTCATCCAGCCATCCTTCCAGCTGGATAGCTTGACCTCACCCACCCTCCGTCGGTAGGCGATGGGGACCTCCAGGCTGCGCGCCTTGCGGAACGCCTCGATCTTGATCTCCTCCGACATCGGCATCCCGTCAGCGCTTATGACCAGCCGGTCCAGGATGCTCCGGCGGAACACCCACATCCCGCTCTGGGAATCCCTTATCCGCACGCCGAAGAGGACGTTGGTCATCAGGGTCAGGGCGAGGTTGCCCAGGCGGTGCTTGGCGGTCATGGACCCCTTCTCCAGCCGGGCGAAGCGGTTGGTCGTTATGAACTCGAGGTCCCGTTCCATGAGCATCCCGTACAAGGCGGGGATCTCCTCCGCGGGGTAGGTGCAATCCGCGTCCAAGGTAGCGATGACCTCCCCCTTCGCCCGCTCGAACCCCGTCTTGTACGCTCGGCCGTAGCCTCGGCGGGGCTCCTCCACCACCACCGCGCCCTTCTCCATGGCTATCTCTCTGGTGCGGTCCTTGGAGTTCGTGTCCACCACCAGGATCTCGTAGTCCCATCCCGCGAGGGCCTGGCGCACGCTGTCGATGACCTGCCCGATGGACTCCTCCTCGTTCATGGTGGGGATGATGACACTTAGCTGCAAGCTTCCGCCTCTGGAGGAGAAGGGGATATAGCTAATAATGCTTTCAGGCGGGCTCGGCCGGTGGCCGCTCCCCGAAGAACTTGAACCCCAGGTACCCAAGCCAAGCGAACCCCAGGCGCACCATCGCCCAGAAGGTCATCCGCTGCCGGAACATCTTGATCGGGTCATACCTTTCCCAGAGGGCGCCATGCTTCAGGGTCAGCTGCTTCCTCCCCGCCCCGTTCCAGAAGGCCTGGCGGCAGAAGCCGTAGAACGTGCCCCGGGTGCGGTTGTACACGATGGCCTTGGGGTTGTACACCAGGCTGAAACCAGCGTTCGTGGCCCTGATGTTGAAATCGATGTCCTCGGCGGTCACGAACCAGGGGTCCACGCCCCCCACGGTCTCGAAGACCTCCCTCCGGAAGGCCAGGTTGCATCCGGGCCAGGTGCAGTCAAAGCCCTTGTTGAACAGTTCCACCCGGTCCAACCTCTCCCAGGCGCTCAGGCCGATGTTGATGGACCTGCCCGCCACCATGTCCGCGCCCCGTTCGATGATGCACCTGCGGATCTCCCTCACCCAATTGGGGTTGGCGATGCAATCGCCGTCCGTCAACGCAATGATGTCCGCCTTGGCCTGCCTCAGCCCGTAGTTCAGGCTTTCTCCCCGGCTGCTCCCCGCCACGTACAGGTGCACGAAGGGATACTTGGACGCGTACTCCTGCACGATCTCCTGGGTGCGGTCCGTGCTGTAACCATCCACGACGATGATCTCGATGGGCCCCTCCTGCACCACCAACGAGTCCAGGGCATCGGCGATGTTATCCTCCTCGTTCCGAACCTTGAGGACGATGGATACGAGCATCCCCCCTCCATCTGTGTTACAGTATAAAAGCCCCTTGAGGGCCAGTCGGGCATGGGCTGGCCCGGAGGCGCCGCCCTTCGGCGTGAAGAAGGAACTCTGTCAGACATTCCGTCGCACAAAGCCCGTCGCAGAGGGCCAAGCCCTGGTGGAAGAGGCCTAACGCCTGTCTCGCGGAATAGGCAGGCCCTCAACCTGCCTCGGATCCAATGGCGGTCCGGTCTCTGGCCATCGTCCCTATGGTGACAAAATATATATACGGAGGATAATATACATAATATGTCCGACATATGTCGGACTCGGGATGGGACGCGCTCGAGCGAAGGCGGGTGGGAGAGAGCACCTTCGCACCCCAGGTAGTGTTGCATGTACCTAAAGCAGATAGAGGTAGAGAACTTCAAGTCATTCGGCAAGAAGCTGACCATACCCATGCTGAACGGGTTCACCGCCGTCACTGGCCCCAACGGCTCCGGCAAGTCCAATATATCCGACGCCATCCTTTTCGTCCTGGGTCCGAAGAGCTCCAAGGCCCTGCGCGCGGGCAAGCTCACCGACCTCATATTCAATGGCGGCAGCACCAAGTCCCCCGCCAATTACACGAGGGTGTCCCTGGTCTTTGACAACGCCGACCGCACCATCCCCCTGAACGAGGATATGGTCAAGCTCACCAGGTACGTCAAGCTGTCCGATGCCGGAGAGGGCTATAACTCCTATTTCTATGTGAACGACCGCAAGTCCACCCTGGCCGAGTTCGACTACCTGCTTGCCAGCGCTCGCATCAGCGCCGAGGGCTATAACCTCGTGCAGCAGGGGGACGTGACCCGCATCGTGGAGATGTCCTCCCTCGAACGGCGGAAGGTGCTCGACGAGATATCAGGGATAGCGAAGTTCGACGAGGAGATCGCCAGGGCTGAGGGGCAGAGGCTCTCGGCCCAGGACAACATCGAGCGCATCTCCATCATCCTGGGCGAGCTGGACAAGCAAATACGCCAGCTGGAGCAGGAGAGGGGGGCGGCCCTTAAGTACCTGGAGATGAGGGACCGCCTGGCCTTGGCGAAGGCCCGCCTGGCCCACAAGCGCAGGGAGGGGGCGGAGGCGGAGATCAAGAGCATAGGGGAGCAGATAGGCTCCTATTCCAAGGACATCGAGGCCCTGAAGCTCCGCCGCTCCGAGCTGGAGGCACAGGTCCGCTCCATCGAGGACCTCTATCAAAGAAAGGAGATGGAGCTCCAAGCGAAGGGCGGAGCGGAGTTCCTGGAGCTGAAGGAGCGGATGGACGCCCTTCGGATAGAGGTCGCCCGGGCCGCCGACCTGAAGGAGCGCTCCACGGACCAGGCCTCCGAGGTCAAGGAAGGGCTCGCGGCCCTGCTCGAGGAGCACAAGACCCTGCTCAAGGAAAGGGACGCCCAACAGGCGGCATTGGCCTCGGCAAGCGAAAGGCTCAAGGCCCTGGAGGACAAGGTCAAGGGACTGCAGAGGGACGAGGCCAAGCTGAAGGGCGAACTCAGCTCCTACGATTCCGAGCTATCCACGCTGGAGAGGGCGATCAAGGAGCGGGACCAGAGGATCCGGGAGAGGGCCGATGCCCTGCACGCCAAGGTCCTTGAGAAGGAAAGGCTGGAAAGGCTGGCCGAGGACCTGAGGGCCGAGCTGGAGACGCTGCGACAGGAGCAGGAGGCCGCGGAGTTCGAGGTCAAGGACCTGGATTGGAGGGTCAAGGAGCTGGGCAAGCAGGGCAAGGACGCCAGCGGCTCCCTGCGATCGCTGCAGGAGCAGTTCCACGCCATGAAGAACCGGGAATCCCAGCTGTCCAGGATGGCCAACGAGCTGGAGCAGGCGGTGAGGAACCTTACCCGGGAGTACAATCACCTGAGGGCGGAGGAGGAGGCCGCGGCGAACGTGGCCAAGGGGTACACCAGGGCGGTGAGGGCGGTGCTCGAGGCCCGGGACCGCGGGGAGATGAAGGGCATCCACGGGACCATCGCGGAGCTTGCCAACGTCGATCCCAAGTACGAGGTCGCCCTGAACGTGGCGGCGGGGGGGCGCATGCAGTCCATCGTGGTCGACGATGACGAGGTGGCCTCCACGGCCATCGCCTTCCTGAAGAGGGGCGACCTCGGCCGCGCGACCTTTCTGCCCCTGAACAAGATGCTGGACGGAAAGCCCAGGGGCAAGGCCCTCCTGGCCGAGAAGGAGGCCGAAGGGTTCGCCATTGATCTCATCGACTTCGACCCGAAGTACCGGGCGGCATTCTGGTACGTGTTCGGGGACACCGTGGTCGTCAACACCCTCCAGGAGGCCCGCCGCTTGATGGGCGGGGTGCGCCTGGTGACCGTGGGCGGGGAGCTCATCGAGGCCTCCGGGGCCATGGTCGGGGGGACGGTCGAGGGCAGCAAGGTGCGCTTCGGTGCAGGCAGGGGAAAGGCCGACGAGGTGGCCGAGGAGCTGCGCAAGGCCACCGAGCAGGCGGACAAGGTAGCAATGGAGCTCACGGCCGTGCGGCAGGAGGTCGCCGACCTCGAGGCCAAGATCCACGAGCTCGGAGGGGCCGACCGGGGGAAGGGCATCGAGCTTGAGGGGCTGCAGCGGCAGCTGACGGAGCAGAGGGCCCGCTCAAAGCGGGTCGCCGAGACCCTTGCGACCAAACAGGCCGAGAGGGAGGGGGCCATAGCCCAGGCGGCCGAGGTCGGCCTGGCGGTCACCAAGCTGGAGGAAGGGCTCGCAAAGCTCAGGGAGGAGAGGGAGGCAAGCTCCAAACGGCTTTTGGAGATAGCCCCCGCCGAACTCTCGCAGAGGTTGAGGGAAATACAGTCCTCCGTGGTCCAGGCGTCGCAGGAACTGGCAGAGGGACGCGCGGCGCACGAGGCCATCCGGCTTCAGGTCACCGAGCTGGAGAGGCGCCTGAACGAGACGGCCGAGCTCGAGGCCCAGTACAGGGAAAGGGGCGTACAGCTCGAGGCGCAGGGAAGGGCCGCCATGGAGAGGGAGACGAAGCTGAAGGTTGAACTGGCGGCCCTCAAGAGGATCGAGGATTCGATGGGCAAGGAGATGACAGCCCTCCGGGAGGAGAAGGAGAGGCTGGTGGAGCAGAAGGGGAAGGCCCAGGCCGAGCGGGAGAAGGTCATGGTAAGGCTGGAGACGGCCAACGACTTCCTGATAGGGCTAGGAACGAAGAAGGCCTTGGCCGAGGAGAGGTTGAAGGAGATAGCGCAAGAGATCTCCCAGACCAACCTGGTGGTCAGCTATCCGCTGCCCTCGATGGACGACATCCGCTCCGAGATGACGCTCTGTGAGAACGCCCTGAGCGGCATGGGGGCCGTGAACCTCAGGGCCATCGAGGACTATGACGAGAAGAAGGCCCGGCATGCCGAGCTGCGCGCCGAGACCAAGAGGCTGGAGGACCAGAGGGACCAGTTGATGGCCCTCACCGACCAGCTCAATGAGAGGAAGAAGGTCAACCTGCTGAAGGTGTTCGAGGCGGTCAACGCCAACTTCCGCAAGGTGTACGCGGAGCTCTCGGGCGGGGGAGAGGCGGAACTCCTCCTCGAGGCCCCGCAGGACCCGTTCCAGGGTGGGCTGGTGATCAAGGCCCGGCCCCGCAATGGCAAGGTGCTCAGACTGGAGGCGTTGAGCGGGGGGGAGAAGAGCCTGACCGCGCTGGCCTTCATCTTCGCGCTGCAGGAGTGGCAGCCCTCCCCTTTCTATCTGCTGGACGAGGTGGACATGTTCCTGGACGCGGTGAACGCCGAGATGGTGGCGAGCCGGGTCAAGAAGAGCAGCGCCACGGCCCAGTTCGTGCAGATATCCCTGAGGAAGGTCACCCTGAACAAGGCGGACCACATCATCGGGGTCACCAAGCAGGCCGGGGGGACCTCGAGCATCATATTCAAGCCGAACATCGGCGACCTGAGCGAGCTGGAGAAGGAGATCGAGCTGCCCGAGGAGAAGGGCGGGAGGGGATTGGCATGATGGACGCTGCGAGCTTGGACAATGTGTTGGGGCATCTGATGTTCCATAAGGCTATGATCGACGAAGGGCGGGGCTCGGAAAAGATCGACCGCTACCTGGCCCTGCTGCGCTCCGCCGAGGAGGAGAGGCAGGTCGCCGGGAGGGAGCCGTTGGACCGCGCCCTGCAGCTCGTGTTCGAGCTGGTGCTCACCAACGACCTGGACCCCTGGGACATCGATCTAATGAAGTTCGCCAAGCTCTATGGCCAGAGGATGCACGGCGAGGAGGTCGACTTCATCGTCGCCGGCAAACTGATGTACATGGCCTGGAGCATCCTGCACCTGCAGTCCCGGGAGGTGCTCTCCCTCAACGAAGCGCGGGAGGAGCTCATCTGCGAAGGGTGGGACATGGAGGGCATGGACCTGTTCGTGGAGCAGCCCCTCCCGAAGGTCGAGCTGGGGGTCCCGGAGGGCGTGGAGCTGACCGAGGTCGTCCGCCACCGCTGCACCCGCCCCGTGTCGCTCGTGGACCTGCTCGACGCCTTCGATGCGGCCCAGCAGGAGGTGGAGATAGCATTGAACCGCCAGAGGGCCCGGGAAAGGCTGCAGAGGGCCGGGGAAAGGTTCGACGGCAAGAGCCACAGCGATGACCAGGAGAAGGACGCTGCGGAGGTATGGGTGCGCATCGAGCGCTGCGGCTCCGGGCCCATCGCCCTGGAGGACCTGTTCGAGGGCGGCAAGGAGGACCGCATCAAGGTGTTCGTCTCCCTGCTGTTCCTCGCCCGCAGCGGCAAGATCTCCCTCTGGCAGGAGGAGCTTCCCTATGGCCAGATATACCTGGAGATCAAGCTGCCCTGGGAGATAGCCAAATTGGTGGACGAAGCGGAGGCCCAGGCCCTCTCCGTCCACGCCCAGATGGTGATGTGAGGTGGACCGGGCGGTGGAGGCCGTCCTGTTCGCGGCGTCCCAGCCCCTCCGGGCCTCGGACATCGCGGACATCTGCGGCGTCAGCCCGGACGCCGTGAGAAGGGAGCTCAGGCGGCTGGCGAAGGAATACGAGGAGCGCGGCACCGCCTACGAGATCGCCAAGATAGGCCAGCGGTACTCCCTCCAGCTCAGGAAGGGGTACGAGCACTACGCCCTCCCCTTCGCGGCCATGGAGATCCCGCCGGACGTGCTCAGGACCGCCTCCATCATCGCCTACAACCAACCGATCCTCCAAAGCGACCTGGTGAAGATGCTCGGCTCCGGGGTGTACGAACGGGTGAGGACGCTGCGCCAGATGGGGCTGGTCACCGGCAAGCACGTGGGCCAGTCGCTCCTGCTCAGCACCACCCGGCAGTTCTCCGAGAGGTTCGGGCTGGGAACGACGAAGGAAGAGATCAAGGAGTGGATGGAATCGAAGCAGAGAGAGCAATAGGAATGGCCCTTCGGGGTTGGGCCATCACCCGCATCCCGCCCAAGGCGTCCTCCAGGTACGGCGACCGCGTCGGCCCGCTGTCCCTGGTATGCGTCTCCGATGTGGTCCTCCAGGAGGATTTCGTGGGCTGTGCCCGAAGCAGGCTGTCAGAAGGCCAGCTCCTGGCACTGAAGCTCTGAGGGCCCCATCCAGGCGAAAAGGTTTAAATGTGACCGCACGATGCCTACGGCAGTGATCTAAATGGTAATGCCCCTCGCTCTCATGGAGAAGACCCTGAATAAGAAGGTGTCCCTCCTGCTCAAGGACAGCCGCGTCCTGGAAGGTAAGCTCACCGGTTATGACGAGTACATGCACATGGTGCTGGAGGAGACCGAGGAACGCACCGCGGACCAGACCCGGCGCCTGGGTACGGTCATCCTGCGGGGCAATAACGTCGTCAGCATCGCCCCGCTCTGATAACGTTCATGAAAGCGTTGATCCTGGCCGGGGGCATTGGGACCAGGCTCAGGCCTCTGACGCTCTCGACGCCCAAGCCATTGCTCCCGCTTCTCGACAGACCGATGGTCATGCACATCATCGACTCCCTGCCCGCGGAAGTGGACACAGTGGTGTTGGCCGTGAGCTATATGAAGGACCTTCTCGAAGGCTATTTCCTCAAGCACGATTGCGGCCGGAAGGTGGTCCTGGTCAACGAGGAGGAGCCCTTGGGCACTGGCGGGGCGGTCCGCAACGTGCGCCAGTACCTAGATGGCACCTTCCTCTGCTTCAACGGGGACATCATCAGCTCGCTGGACCTGAACGATATGCTGGCCTTCCACCGCCGGCACGGAGGCATCGGCACCCTGGCCCTCTGGAGGGTGCAGGACCCTTCGGCCTTCGGGGTCGTAGGGCTGGAGGGAGCGCGGATCACGGTATTCCAGGAGAAGCCAGCCCCCGGCGAGGCCATCTCCGACCTCATCAATGCCGGCGTGTACGTGTTCGAGCCGGAGCTGCTGGAGCACATCCCCCCCGGGGTCGTGTCCCTGGAGCGGCAGGTCTTCCCGAACGTGCTCGACCGCGGGCTCTACGGGTACCGGTTCGATGGTCATTGGGTGGACTGCGGCACGCCCGCAGGGTACCTGGAGGCCCAGAGGGCGCTCCTGGAAAGAGGGCGGACGAAGGTCGCCCCCGCCGCCATGCGCGGCTCCGAGCTGATCGGCCCGAACTACATTGACGGGGCATCGCTGAGCGGGTGCCGGGTGGGGCCGTTCGTATGCGCCCTCCCCGGCGCGTCCATAGGGGAGGGCTCCACGGTCGAGGGCTCCGTGCTCATGGAGGGCGCCACGATTGGAAGGGGATGCACCGTGCGCGCCTGCCTGCTCGGCCCAGGGACGGTGGTGAAGGATGGGAGCGCCCTTCAGGGTAGGGCATTGGCCCCCCTTCGAGGTAGGCAGGCGGGATTGCACTAGGTATTTATTCCATCATCCTTTTCTCCAACCGTTCCCGAGGTGAAGGTCTGGCGAGAATCAAATGGGATCCCTTGGTCGCGGCGATCAGCCGAAAGAGGTTCCTCACCGGCTGGACAGCCTTCATCATCCTCTTCTTCCTGTTCTTCGTCATTCTGCCCACCATTTACATCCTGAGCTATGCGTTCACGGAATGGGGGTCCATCGAGGCGCTGCTGGAGGACCAGGGGAGGATGGACCTCATCTGGGGGGCCATAGGCGCCTCCTTCCAGATAGCGGGCATAGTGACGGTCATCGACATCGTTACCGGACTGCCCATGGCCTGGATGCTCGTCCGAAAGGACTTTAGGGGAAAGAACCTCCTGGACACGCTCATCGACATGCCCCTGGCGGTCCCCACCGCCGCGCTCGGGTTCTCCAGCGCGATGTTCTTCGCCATCACCGATGAGAGCCTGCAAGCCCCGTCCTTCGCCCTGGGCACCATAGGCTCCCCCTACCTTCTGATAATCCTGTTGCACGTCGTCTTTTCGTACCCCTACATGGTGCGCTCCCTGTCGGCCATCCTGGTGCAGATAGACCAGACATACGAGACGGCCGGGCGCACCCTGGGGGCGAGCCCTCTCACCGCAGCCAGGACGATCACGCTGCCGCTGTTCCGCGCCGGACTTGTCACAGGCATCATCCTGTGCTTCGCCCGTAGCCTAAGTGAGACCGGGGGGACCATGATCGCGCTGGCCACCATGGCCAACGCGAGAGGCTTCGCCACGGGCCCCACGCTCATCGGTGAGTGGAAGGACGCCCTCGACTCCCAACCGGACCTCGCCGCTCCCCTGGCCTTCGTGAGCATCCTGCTCATCCTGCTCTCCTTGGCGCTCCTGGTGGTGATCAAGCTGGTGGTCATGAGGGTGCACCTGCCAATGGGGAGGATATGGCCCCGGCCGGAGAGGCTCCTGTCCCGCGGCGTCTTCCCGAAGGTCAAGGACGGCCTGGCCGTGCTCTTCCTCGTCGTGTTCGTCCTCGTCCCCTCCTTCTTCATCTTCACCTACGTTGGCTCGGTCGAGCCGACGGCCTTCGACTGGGCCCCCTTCATCCGCAGCCTTCTCTACTCCTTCCTGATAGCGGGCGTCGTCACCGGCATCGACATAGCGCTCGGCGTTCCCTTGGCCCTGTACATCGCCAAGAACCGCTCTGGAAGGCTGGCCGGGGCGCTGGACGTGCTGGTCAACGTCCCCCTCATAGTCCCGACCGCCGCCCTCGGCTACTCCCTCGGCGTGTTCTGGGCCAGCCAGGAGATTGTCCCGACGCACGACGTCCTGCTCATAGTCCTGGCCCACGTGGCCTTCACCTATCCCCTGGTGGTCAGGAACGTGGCCGGGGCGGTGGAGGAGGTGGACCCCGCCTATGAGGAGACGGCGCGCACCCTGGGCGCAAGGCCGGTGCAGGCCTTCCGGAGGGTGCTGTACCCAATGGTAAAAAGCTCCATCCTGGCCGGTGCGATCATGGCCTTCACCCGCAGCCTCGGGGAGACCGGGGCGACCCAGGCGGTGGTGGCCAACGCCCAGACCGCCCCGGTGTACATTGTGGACCTGATCAATCTCGAGACCGCGGCAGGCTACTACTCCGCCGGCTTGGCGTGCATCATGCTCATAGTCATCTCCTTCCTGTTCATGCTGGCGCTCCGTTATGTGACCAACAGGAGGGCCCGCTGATGCCATCGGTGCGGCTGATCGGCCTGCGGAAGACCTTCGGGGGCATCAAGGCCGCGGACGGGCTGGACCTAGAGGTGCGGAACGGCGAGTACCTGTGCCTGCTCGGTCCGACCGGGGCGGGGAAGACGACCGCCCTGCGCATGATAGCCGGGTTGGTCTCTCCGGACGAGGGCAAGGTGCTCTTCAACGGGGAGGACGTGACCAACACGCCTGTGGAGGAGCGCAAGGCCGCTTTGCTTCCCCAGACGTACTCCCTGTTCCCGCAGCTCACGGTCGAGGAGAACATCACGTTCGGCCTGGACATCCGGGGAGCGGACGAGAGGCTGAAGGAGCAGGTGCTCATCAGCATGCTGGACCTCGTGCGGCTGTCGGGACGGTCGACCGCCTTCCCCCGGGAGCTCAGCGGGGGAATGCAGCAGCGCACCGCGCTGGCCCGGGCGTTGGCATCCGGGGCGGACATGTTGCTCCTCGATGAGCCGCTACGGGCCCTGGACGCGCGGCTGCGGATCTCCCTGCGGACGGAGCTACGATCGCTGGTCAAATCATTGAGGATGACGACCATCCACGTCACCCATGATCAGGACGAGGCCCTGGTCATGGCGGACCGCGTGGCGATAATCAGGGAGGGCCGGATAATACAGGTGGGCACTCCAAAGGAGGTGTGGGACCGGCCGGCGACGCCCTTCGTGGCCAACTTCCTGGGACAGTCCAACTTCTTCATTGGGGAGGTTCTGCAGTCCAGCCCATGCACCCTGCTGCGCACGCCCGATGGAACGGTGCTGAAGGGCCGGTCCTCCGACCTCATCCCAGGAACGCAGGCGGTGATGGGGGTGAAGATCGGGAGCACGGAGCTGTCCAAAGAACGGCCAGGATATCTTCAGGCCAAGGTGGAGCGCATATTGTTCGAGGGCCGCAACCTCCACATGGACATGATGACGGGGGGCGGGCAGCGCCTCTCGGCCAAGCTCCCCTCATGGAAGAAGGGCAGGATCACGGTGGGCGACACAGTTGGTATATACTGGGAGGAAGAGAAGGGAACGGTGTTCTCCATGCCGGCGAACGGTCTGGAGAGCGAGCTGAAGGTGGAATGATGCCCGAGGTACGCCTGGAGGGGCTTGGAAAGCGGTATGGCAACCTTACGGCCGTGAACAATGTCCACCTCACGGTCCACGACGGGGAGTACGTCACGGTCCTCGGCCCGTCCGGATGCGGCAAGACCACCCTCATTCGGATGATCGCGGGGATCATCGAGCCCACGGAGGGGAAGGTGTACATCGACGGAAGGGACATGGCCGGGGTACCCATTGAGGACCGCGACATCGGGTACGTCTTCCAGAACATCGCCCTGTTCCCGCATCTGACCGTAAAGGACAATGTATCCTATGGCCCGAGGGCAAGGGCCCTCCCACCGGAGGAGCAGCTCCGGGTGTCGAGGCGCTTCCTGGAGCTGGTGAGGCTCCTGGACAGGATGGGGATGTTCCCGGACGAGCTGTGCGGAGGGGAGCAGCAGAAGGCGGCCCTCGCGAGGGCGCTGGCATCCGGTTCAAGGCTGCTGCTCCTCGACGAGCCGCTCTCCGCCCTGGACTCCCGGGTCAGGGTGGACCTGCGCTACGAGCTGCGCCGCCTGGCCAAGGAGCTCGGGCTCACCACCATCCACGTCACCCACGACCAGGAGGAGGCGCAATCGGTGTCGGACCGCATCGTCCTCATGCGCGCCGGGGCAATAGTTGAGACCGGCACGCCGGAGGAGCTGTACGCGAGGCCGAAGCACATCTTCACCGCCAACTTCATAGGGGAGACCAACCTGCTGGAGGGCTGGGTGGTGGAGATCAGGGACGGGATATCGGTCATTGAGCTCAGGAACGGCGGGAAGGTGGAGGTGCACCAGACAGACCATTCCGTAGGGGATGCGGTGGTCATCTCGGTCCGTCCGGAGTTCATGTATCCCGCTGATGAGGGGATGCGGGCGGTCGTCAGAGGGATCACGTACATGGGCACCTATTGGCGGGTGAAGGCCGAAACGGAGGACGACGAGGAGGTCGACTTCGATATGGCCACCCTCGACGGGAACCTTTTAACTATCGGAAAGGACGTGTATTTAGCGGTGAACCCGAAGGCCGCGGTACTGTATCCCAGACCGGAAGATGGAGTGGAGGAGGCGATCAGGCTTGAGTGAGAGGACGTCGTTGCTGGAATGGTTCTATTCGCGTAGGGAATCGATGGTCTTCCGGAACATGCGGGGGCATGCCCAGGACGTAGGCGACACCATCATCGAGTTCAACCGTGCCATGAGTGCGCTGTGCCGCGGGGAGAAGGAGCAGGCCCTAGATGCGCTGAAGCGCTCCTTCCTGGCCGAGAAGGCCGCCGACTACCGCGAGCAGGCAATGTCCGAGGAGCTCTCGCGCGGGGACCTCGAGGAGAAGAACCGGGAGGACCTCATGCATCTCGCCCGCCGCATGGACTACGCGGCCGACTGGTGCAAGGAGGCCGGGATGAACCTGCAGCTCGTGCTGGAGATAGGTATCCCCGTTCCCCCCGCCATCTGGAGCAAGTTCTGTCAGATGAGCCGGGAACTGGAACGCATGGCCAAGGCCCTGAAGGTCTGCGTGGACAACCTGGGCGTGAACAACGACCTGGTGCTGCGCGCCCGCAAGGAGATCGAGGACTCCGAGCACGTGATGGACGACATGTACTTCGCAATGAAGAAGGAGTTCTTCCTTTCTGACCTGGACGCCCGGGCGCTCTACCTGATGCGGGACATGCTGCACGGCGTCGAGAACTCCGCCGACAACTTCAAGGACTCCGCGGACATCATCCACATCCTCATAGTTGCCCAGCGCGACCGGCCAAGGTGATAGGATGACCAGACTGTTCGGCACCAATGGAGTGCGGGGGATCGTCAACCAGGACATGAGCGTCGAGTTCGCTCTGGAGGTCGGCCGGGCGATAGGCACGTTCATGGGCGGACGGGTGGCCATCGCGACCGACTCCCGCACCTCCGGGGACATGCTCCGCTCGGCGGTCTCCGCCGGCATCGTCTCCGCCGGCTCCGACGTGCTCGACCTGGGCATGCTGCCCACGCCCGCGCTCCAGTACTACGTCAAGAACTCCGGGGCGAAGGGAGGGGTGATAATCACCGCCTCCCACAACCCCCCGGAGTTCAATGGCATCAAGTGCGTGGACCATGACGGGACGGAGATGCCTCGGCGGAAGGAGGAGGTGATCGAGCGCATCTACTCAGAGAGGGACTTCGCCCTCCCTGCCTGGAACGCGGTCGGCCGCATCGCGCGCATGGACGGGGTAGCCTCCTCTTACACCAACGCCATCAGGCGCGCGGTGGACCGCTTCAAGGTCCAGGAGGCCGGGCTCACCGTCGTCCTCGACTGCGCCAATGGCGCTGGCTCCGTCACCTCACCCGGGCTGCTCGAGGCCCTGGGGGTGAGGGCGATAACCCTCAACTGCAATCCACAGGGGACCTTCCCGGGGCATCCCAGCGAGCCGACCCCGGAGAACCTGAGGGACCTCGTGGCGGCGGTCAAGGCCACCGGCGCCGCCCTGGGCATCGCCCACGACGGGGACGCGGACCGCGCCATATTCGTGGACGACAAGGGGACGTACGTCCCCGGGGACCAATCGCTTACGGTCGTGGCCTCGCACATCGTGCAGGAGCACGGGGGCGGCACGGTGGTCACCCCGGTGAGCACCTCCTCCTGCCTGGAGGAGGTGGTCCGGAGGCACAATGGCCAGGTGATCTATACGAAAGTGGGCGCGCCTACGGTCGCGCGCCGCATGATGGAGATCGGGGCGGTGTTCGGGGGGGAGGAGAACGGCGGGCTGATCTTCCCGGAGCACCAATACTGCCGGGACGCGGCCATGGCAATGGCCAAGATGCTGGAGATCATCGCGCTCAAGGGCCCCCTGTCCGAACTGCTTAAGGAGGTCCCCTGCCGCAGCCTGGACAAGCGGAAGCTGCCCTGCCCGGACGACAAGAAGGGATGGGTCCTGGAACAGGTGGAGGCCTACTTCGCCGACCGGCGGACCGACCTGACCGACGGCGTCAAGGTCTACTTCGAGGAGGGCTGGAGCCTCATGCGCCCCTCCGGGACCGAGCCGATCTTCCGCATCTATTCGGAAGGGAAGGACGAGGCGACCGCCAAGCGCTGCGGCGACGAATGCGAGAAGGTGGTCCGCGAGCTGCTCGAGGAATGATCACAGCAGCTGCTGGACCAGGAAGATTATGCCGAAGGCGATGAAGAGCAGCCCGCTCCCTATGCGGATGTAGTCCTTAGGGACCTTTTCCCCGATGGCCTTGCCGAGGGCGACCTCCAGGACCGTGAGCCAGAGAAAGCCGAGCGCCGCCCCCAGGAACACCATCAGGGCCGCCCCCGATTCGGCGGAGAGGGCGATGACCGAGAGCTGGGTCTTGTCTCCCAGTTCCATGAGCGCTACGAAGCCGAAGGAGGTGAGGAGCCCGCCCCACCTGCCGTTCCCGCGCACCTCCGCCTCCTCCTCCTCCTTGCGAAGGAGGGTGACCACACCGAAGAGAATGAAGACAGCCCCGGCGGCGAGACCGACGATCCAGGGGGGCACATGCTGAAAGAGGACCTCCCCTATAAGGACCCCGATTGCGGTGACCGCCGCCAAACCTATGTAGGAACCTAGGAACGTAGCCCGCTTCGGGTACTTGGAGGAGAGGGTGATGACTGCGATCATCGTCTTGTCCCCCAGCTCCGTCAGGGAGATGAGGACGAAGGCGGAGATAAGCGCGGCGAACTCCATCGCTACCCCTCACCGCTCCCCTCGGCGGGTGTGCACCATGGCGATGACCTCCATGATCATCCGCGCGGCCAAGGCCGCCGTCGCCCCGGGGTCATGGGACGGAAGGACCTCCGAGACGTCGAACCCGACCATGCGGTCTCCCAGCATGTCGATGCAGCGCTTCACCTCGTACCCGCTGAGCCCGAAGGGCTCGGGGCGGGAGGTCCCAGGGGCGAAGCCGGGATCGACGCTGTCCATGTCCAAGCTCAGGAGGACGCGCTCCCTCCGCATCATGTTCAGCACCCGCTTCCAGGAGGCGACCGCCCCCACCTCCCTGATCTGGAAGGCATCGACATAGTTGGGCAGCTCCTGCGCAAGCTCCTCCCGGGACATCGAGCGGACCCCGAACACCACCACATTCTCGACGCCCACCTCGTCCGCCACCCGGCGCATGGTGCAGGCGTGGTCGAAGCGCTTGTCCCCCTGCGGATGGAAGTCCAGATGGGCGTCGATGGAGATGACGCCGATATCACGGAACGCCTTGACGAAGGGATAGGTTATGCTGCGCTCCCCTCCCATGAGGATGGGGAACTTGCCCGCCCTCACGGCGCTAGCGGCCTCCCTCTCCACCGCCCTGAACATGTCCTCGCACGCTTGACCGCAATCTATGTCCCCGGCATCGTGGACCTTCACCGCCGAGGTGTCCAGGGCGTGCTCGAAAAGATAGGGCTCGAAGAGGCGGGACGCCTTCCGGATGGCGGCGGGCGCCTTGCGGGTGCCTGAGCGGAGGCGGGTGGTGCCGTCGTACGGAACGCCAATGATAACGAACTCCGCCTCCTCGAAGGAGGAGTTGGCCAGGGCGAACGCGTCGCTACGGGCCATGAGGCCTCTGGCCGATCACACCTTGGTGATCTTGCGGCGGTCCATGGCGACCATGTACATGATCTCCTCCCCCGCGGTTATCTGCCCCTTGTACTCCTCGGGGATGGGCAGGTGGAACGTCTCGTAGGTCTCAAGGTCCATGAGCTGTACCTCGTCCCCGGTTATCGAAAGGACCTGCGCCTTGCGCTTGTCGATCATCGGCACCTGCACCTTGTGCTTGACCGGATGGACTATGCTCCGCTTCTTATTGTCGAAGACGCCGATGGCCTCGATGTTGGATTTCGCTTCTCCATGCTTCCCAGGCTTGGAGGTGGATATGCTTATGATCTTGCAGGGCTCCCCATCGATGAGCATGTACCTGCCCTCCTTGAGTTCCCTGACTTCCTGCTGAGTCCACGACATAGCTACCCTGGGAGGGAATCATCGGGGCGTTTATATATTTTCTTACCTCCGACGGCCCTGAGGGCGCTGGTGCCCCTGACCAGGGCGCTGCTGGGAGCGCTCCCGCCTTGGTGGGTCGGGGTACCTCTCCCGGATCTCCGCTATTCTCCGTTCCATCTGCTCCTTCAGCTGGTCGGCGATGGGCTCGCCGTGGTAGGCGTCCACCCTGGCCGCGATGCTTATCTTGGCGCCCAGGCTCCGCGCCACCTTTCCGCGCTGCCAGTACGGGGAACGGTTCACCCAGGGATGCTGGAATATCACCCCGTGCTTCGGCGGCCTCTTCCCGGAGCGCAGGTGCAGGAACAGGGCCTTCTCCGCCCCCAGCAGCTGGACGGTGGACGAGGGCAGGCGCGCCAGACGCTGGAGGCCTCCCGCCAGCGCTATCAGCCTGGCGGCAAGGTTGGGGCTGAGCAGGGCCGACAGGTTCGGCGCCACCCGCTCCATCCCTTCCAGGATGTAGGCGTCCAGGGCCTCCTTCCGCCGGTAGAGCTCCAGCAGGGTGCGGGCGACCCCCTGGACCACCTCGAGGTCCCTGGGGACGAGGTCGGTGCCGACCGATTCCAACGCCACTCCCAGGTGGTCCAATATGGCCTGCCGCTCCCCCAGCTCGCACACCAGGCGGGCGTACTCCGCGTCCTTCGCGAGGTCGCCCAGCTCCGGGAAGTACACGCCGTACCATTCATGCAGTCGCTCGCTCAGCAGGTTGATCTCCTCGATGAGGTCGTCCGTCGCCCTTATCGCCTGCGCGATCGAGCGGTCCTCGCTGAGGGGCTCCCGAACCCTGATCTTTCCGAGTTCCAGCATCACCCGCTGCATGTGCTCCGCGGTCAGCCCGTACGCCTCCGGCCGAATGAACGAGGAATCGAATACCGCCGGCTTCCCGAGCGCCTTGAGGCGGGGGTCCGCCACCTTCATGCGCCGGACGGCCAGCTCCCTCTCCTCCGGAAGGACCTCCCCACGCTGGACGGCCGCGAGCTTGCGGGCAACCAGCTTGGGGTCCTTCTCAAAGAGCTTGTACCGGCGGACCTCCTCCCCCTCACAGAGGAACACCCCGAACCATTTCGTGACAAGTATCATGCTCGCTCCCTCAGAACCCGTTCCGCCTCCTCCTCCGAGAGCGACCTCCCCTTCCCCAGCAGCGCAAGCCGGTACTGCAGCTCGGCGTGGGCCTCCAGGGTCTCCATGCGATGGAAGGCGTCCTTAAGGTCCCTCCCCACCGAGATCGCGCCATGGCTCGCCAGCAGGAAGGCGTTCGCCCCCCCGACCTCCCGCCTGAGCGCCTCGGCCAGGGCCTCCGTGCCAGGCGTGGCGTAGGGGACGAGGGGCACCTTCCTTCCCAGGACCATCAGGCCCTCGGGCGTCAGGGCCGGGTCCACGGTCATGCCGGCGCAGGCAAGGGCCGTGCAGAATCGGGGATGCGTGTGCACCACTCCACGCACGTCCGGCCTCTCCCGGTACACCGTCAGATGGAAGGGCGTCTCCATGGATGGCCTGCCGCCCACCGCCCTGCCAGTGGCGATGTCGACCGTGACCAGCTCCGTGGGGTCCAGCATGCCCTTGCACGTGCCGGACGGCGTGATCATCATCACATCCCCCACCCTGGCGCTGATGTTCCCTCCCGTGCCGCTGGTCAGCCCCTTCTCGTACAGCAGCCTGCCGTAGCGCACGACATCCATTCCCGCCTGTTTCACAGCCTCGCCCCCTTGAGCCTCCGCGCGATGTCCTCTGGCCTCAGCACTCCCATCTCGGTGATGATCCCGGTGACGTACTTGGCCGGGGTGACATCGAAGCCGGGGTTTAACGCCTTGCAGCCCTGAGGCGCGATGCGCATCCCATCCATCATGGTCACCTCCTCCTCCCCCCTGTGCTCGATCGGGATGTCCTCCCCCCGCTTAAGGGAAAGGTCGAAGGTGGACAGCGGCGCGGCGGTGTAGAACGGCACGCCGAGTTCCTTAGCCAGCACCGCCTTCTCGAACGTGCCGATCTTATTGGCGAAGTCGCCGTTGGCGGCGATGCGGTCCGCCCCCACGATGACAATGTCCACCCCTTCCCGCAGGAAATGACCGGAGGCGCCATCGGGGATAATGGCGTGCGGAATGCCCTCGTTCAGCAGCTCGAACGCGGTGAGCTTCATGCCCTGCAGCCTGGGCCGCGTCTCGGAGACGTAGACGAACACCTTCTTCCCGTTCCGCCAGGCCTCGCGGATGGGCGCCAGGGCGGTCCCGTGGTCCACCGTGGCCAGGGCCCCTGCGTTGCAATGCGTCATGATGCGCGCACCGTCCTTGATCAGGCGCTCCCCGTGCTCCCCGATCGCCCGGCACCTCTCCACTATCGTGTTGGCGTACTCCTCCGCCGCCTCAGTTGGATCGTCCCCCTCCCGAACGCGGGCGAGCATATGGTCCACGGCGAAGAACAGGTCGAAGGCGGTGGGCCGGGTGGCCTTGAGCTCCTTGGCCGCCGCGTCCAGATCCTCGCCGTTGTTGGCCGCCAGCATCATCCCGTAGGCCGCGGCCACGCCGATGGCCGGCGCGCCGCGCACGGCCATGTCCCGGATGGCCTCGGCCACTTGATGATGGTCCCGGAACCCAAGGACCTCCACCCTGTGCGGAAGGATCCTCTGGTCGATCATGCGGACCACCCCCTCGTCGCACCAGATCGCCCGAACCTCGCTGACCTTGCCGTCTATCCTGAGCTTCATCTGCGTTCGCTGAGTGGAGGGGCCGCAATCTAATTAAGGTATGCAGGGCCCGATGGTTCGTATCCTTACGATAGGTTTAATTAGACCGAGCCATAATCGGTCATCCGGCGATATCCCTGCCCAGCAGGACCACGGACTTCGACGTCTATTCCACTACCACCGGGTTGAGGCAGATCTCCAACCCGGTCCGCCAGAAGATACTGAGCGAGCTGCAGCGAAGGGACCTCAGCCTGAGCGAGATAGCTGTCCTCACTGGCAAGGCGCAGAGCACCCTGTCCGTGCATCTGGACAAGATGGTCAAGGAGGGCCTCATCGGATACAGGGACGATCCAGAGGACAATCGCCGGAAGATCTTCTACATCATTTCCCGGCCGATGGGCAGCTCGGTGGTCCCCCGGGAGGAGCTGAAGAAGGCCGTGTCCAACACCATCGGGCGCTCGATGGGGACCCCGAGTACGTTCCTCAAGGGCACGATCCGCTCCATCGTCATCGGCATGGAGGCGATAGGGTTCAACATGGACCCAGTGCTAAAGGACATCGGCCGGCAGATGGGGGCGGAGATCTCCACGCGCATGAAGGCCAACGATGTGGAGGGGCTCATCAAGGAGATCAAGGACTTCTACATGGTGCATGAGCTGGGGGAGGTCGTGGTGTTCTCCCTGCATCCCGTCACGCTCATCATCAGGGACGAATACGACTGCTCCAAGGCCCCGGACGTGGGAAAGACCCTTTGCCTGCTCAATGAAGGGATACTGGAATCGATCTTCGAGGAGAGGCTGCACATGCCCTTGCGGGTGGTGGAGAAGGACACCTTCGGCGCGGGCTACAATATGTGCAAGTACGTCATAGAGCCGTCCCTATAGGCCGGATGAAAGGATGACGGCCGGACCTGGACGGTTTAAACAGCAGCAATGACCGCTTCCAAGGTCGATCCGTGAGGCCGATCGATCAAGGGGACCACTTAGGACCACTTATTTAGGCAGATGATCATTATAAATATTTATTCTATATTATTAAATATCGTTAAGACAAATCCCAACACCATCGGGCCGGGCGGACACGGTCCGCCCTGCTGGCCACGCTTCCGCAGGAACGGTCGCGCAGTAGAGTTGGCTCTCATAATCCTCACCCCGGCATATCCAACATATTATTAATAGGCGGACTGACCAATCACTTAACAAGGTGAATAAATGGCAAAGGTCGCGATAGTTGTCAATAGCACGGAACCGAGATGTGTATACCCGCCATACGTTTTAGGAACGAGCGCACTGGCCATAGGCGACGAAGTGATGCTGTTCTTCACTCCGGGCGGCTCCCCGATCCTCAAGGCGGGAGAATTGGAGAAGCTGAAGTCCAAGGGGCTTCCGGACATGGAGGACCTCGTGAAGAAGTTCAACGCTCTTGGGGGCAAGCTATACCTGTGCGAACTAGCGCTGGAGGCGAAGGACCTCAAGAGGGAAGAGCTCAGGAAGGACATGGAGATAATCGGGGCCACGGAGTTCATGAGCAAGGCGAGCGAGTGCACGGTCACCTTCTCCTTCTGACGGAGATTGATAGGATGGCCACTGTATACCTGGACACCTTGGGCAAGAAATGCCCGCAGCCGATATTGGAGGTTGCGATCAAGGCCAAGCAGATGAAGCCGGGCGATGTACTGGAAGTGGTCTCCGACTGCCACTCCTTCCACCGGGACGTGGAGTCCTGGTGCAAGAAGGCCGGGAAGACCCTCCTGTTCGTGGGCGACCAAGGCGGAGGCAAGTGGAAGGCACAGATCCAATTCTGACCTGTGGATACGCAAGTCAAGTTCAACTGCGAGGCGGCTTGAATGGGCGAGATGTTCCAGCCACGCATAGTCGGGTTCCTTTGCAATTGGTGCTCCTACGCCGGGGCGGACCTGGCTGGGGCCAACCGGTTGAACGTTCCTTCCAGCATCACGCCCATTAAGGTGATGTGCTCCAGCAGGCTGGACCCAACCTTGGTGCTGACCGCCCTGCTCCGAGGGGCGGACGGCGTGCTGGTGGCCGGATGCCATCCGGGGGATTGCCATTACGGGGAGGGTAACTACTACGCCCGCCGCCGATTGTACCTACTGAAGGAGGTGCTCGCGGCCCTTGGCCTGGAGGAGGACCGCCTAAGCCTGGAATGGATATCGGCCTCGGAAGGCAAGAGGTTCGCTGATGTCGCCTCGGACTTTGATCGGCGCATCCGCGAGCTGGGGCCGAACCCCATCCGAAAAAGGGGGCAGACCTGAGAGGGGGCCAATGACGCGGAACGGCGACATACTGATCATCGGCGCGGGTATCGGAGGGATCCAGGCCAGCCACCTGCTGAGCAAGGCCGGCCACCAGGTGCACCTTGTGGAAAAGACGGCGCACATCGGTGGGACCAGCATCAAGTTCGAGGATGTCTTCCCGAACCTGGAATGCGCCACCTGCATGCTGTCCCCCTTGGAACAGGAGCTGTTGCAGGATCCCAACGTCCACCTGCTGACCTTGACCGAGGTGGCCGGGCTCGAAGGGGGGCCGGGGGATTTCACGGTCCGACTAAGGCAGAGAGCCAGATACGTCAACCTCGAGAACTGCATCGGGTGTGGGGCCTGTTACGACGCCTGCCCGGTCTCGACCATCAACGAGTTCGAGGAGGGGCTTTCCCAGCGCAAGGCCATATGCATCCCCTGCGCCGGGACGCTGCCCAACGTCCCACGCATCGACAAGGAGGTCTGCATCCGCTTCAAGGGCCAGGAATGCGTGGCCTGCCAGCAGGCCTGCATGTTCGAGGCTGTCGAGTACGGGCAGGAGGACAGGGACATCGAGCTGAAGGTGGGGGCGGTCCTGGTTGCCGTGGGCTCGGGGACCATGGACGTCAGGGAACTACCGCACCTCTCATACGGCGTCCATCCGGGGGTGTTCACCTCCCTGGAGCTGGAACGCCTTAATGCGTCCAACGGTCCCACCGAGGGAAAGATACAGTTGCGGGACGGGCGCGCTCCCAACCGTGTCGCCTTGGTGCATTGCGTGGGAAGGAGAGAGCGCACCCTGTGCTCCGGCGTCTGCTGTCGGTACCTGCTCAAGTTCAGGCATTACCTCCGGCACAAGCTTCCTTGCGCCGAGGTCCTGGAATTCCACGGGGACCTCTGCCTCCCGAACAAGGGCGATCAGCGCTTCCTGGGGGAGATGGCGCCCGACGGCGAGGGCCTGGTCCGGGCGGAGGTCGTCCGCATCGAGGTGGAGGGGGATTACCTGAAGGTCATACACAGGCGCGATGGGCGGGAGGCCATCGAAACGGTGGACATGGTGGTGCTATCCCCCGCGCTCACCCCCCCTAAGGGGGCCACCGAACTGGCCAGGACATTGGGGGTGGAGCTTGCGGACGACGGCTTCTTCGTCGTGAACGGGGTGGCCTCGAGTAGGCCCGGCATCCTCATCCTCGGGGGGGCGTCCGGCCCGAAGGACATCCGGGAAACGGTCGTGGAGGCCTTGGCCGCGGCCGGAGGGGCATGCAAAGCGGTCATGGAAGGGGAGGATGGAAAATGAATGCCCGGGTGGGGGTCTACGTCTGCGAGTGCGGGAACAACATCTCCGATCAGGTGGACATCGCCGCCCTGGTCCCCATGCTCGAGGGCGCTCCGGGGGTAGTGAAGGTGATGTCGCACCGGCTGCTCTGCTCCAAGGAGGGCCAGGAGTTCCTGGCGGAGGAGGTCCGGAAGGAAGGGCTGACCCACTTGGTGGTGGCCGCCTGCTCCCCCCGCCAGCATCTTCCCACTTTCATGGAGGTGTGCAAGAGGGGAGGCCTCAACCCCTACCTGATGCAGATGGCCAACATAAGGGAGCAATGCGCCTGGGTCACCTCCGATCGCCATGAGGCCACTGAAAAGGCCGCAAGGATGATACGGGCGGCCATAGCCAGGGTGGTCCGCCAGGCTCCTCTCCCGGAAAGGGAGGTCGAGGCGAACCCCGACGTCATCATCATCGGCGGAGGGCTCAGCGGGACGGTCACCGCCTCCATGCTGGCCGGGCCGGAGCGCCGGGTGCATGTGGTGGACAGGAACCCCACCCTCGCCGTTGCCCTTACCTCCTTGGAAGGGGTCGAGACGCATGGAGGGTGCGAGGTGGAGGCCGTTCGGGGCTTCTTCGGCAACTTCGAGGTCGAGCTGGCCTCCAAAGGTTCACGGCAGGAGGTCAGGGTCGGGGCCATGGTGGTCTGCACCGGTTCCCGCGCCACGACCCTGCAGGAGATGGGCTACCCCGGCTCAGAGGCCCCTCACGTTGTCGTCCTTCCTCAGGACCTAGAGGGCCTCCGGCCGTATCTTGATGCGCTTCCCTCCGGCCAGCCCAAGGTGATGTTCGTGCACTGCGCCGGCAGGGAGAGGGTCGGCTATTGCTCAGGCGTCTGCTGCCTCCGCTCTTTCAAGGCGATGCGATGGATGGTCGAAACGGCTCCCAACGCGCAGCTGAGCTGCCTGCATCAGGACATATGCGTCCCCGGACGGGATGGGGAAAGGGAGTACCAAGGGATACTAGGGATAGGCGCGCGCATGACCTGGGGGCGCTTGACCGCCCTGGCCCAGCAAGGGCCACAGGTAACCGTCAGCTTCCGGAGGGAGGACGGGAGCATCGGGCAGGATGCAGCCGACCTGGTGATCCTGGTCCCGGCCACCGTGCCGAACCACGGGGCGAGGGCACTGATCGATATCATCGGGGTCGAGGCGGGGCCCGCCGGCTTCGTTGAGGAGGCCCATCCAATGCTGGAACCTGTGTCGACGTCGGTCAAAGGGATATACGTGGCGGGCAGCGCCTCAGGACCGAGGGACGGGAGGGCGACGTCGCTGCTGTCCTTGGCCGCGGCCGCTCAGATAGCCGCCGAGCTGAGACCCGGCAAGACCCTGCGCCTGGAGGCCCAGACGTCGCAGGTGTGCGAGGCTCTGTGCACAGGCTGCCGCAACTGCATGACCGTCTGCACCTACGGGGCGATCGAGTACGACCTGGTGGCCCAAACATGCCGGGTCAACGAGACCATATGTCGGGGGTGCGGGAATTGCGTGGCCGCATGTCCTTCCGAGGCCATCTCGGTCAAGGGCGCGACCTACCAACAGATCCTCCAAGAGATCAAGGAGGCGGTCAGGTGAGCGAAGCGCCCCGCGGGGCGACGATCCAAGGCGAGGAAGGCCCAAGGGCGCTGGTCCCCCTGCTGGCGAGGGCGCTCGAGAAGGGGACCTCCGATGCCGTTCTCCTTCCATTGAGAACACCAGGACAGGACTCCTACGCCTTCGTGCTGGTCAAGGACCCCCGGTTGCTGCGGCAGGCCGACCCGCTTCCCCCGGTCCAGACCGTGACCGGCGGACGGGCGCTTTCCAGCCTTACTAGACATGGGGGCGGCGGGGTGCGCATCCTTGCGGTCATGAGGCCGTGCGAGGCCCGCGGGGCTATCGAGCTCTCCAAGCTGGGGCAGGTCGACCTGAAGGACGTCACGTTGATCACCATGGACTGTCCTGGCACGGTGCCACTGCAGAGGTTCGCCAGGGGTGATTTGCGTCCCTCGGCGGTCGGGTTCGCTGATCAGGACATAAGGCCGATATGTCAGGTCTGCGACCTTTCCTGCGCCGCCGTGGGCGACCTGCACCTTGGCTGGGGGGAGGGATTGGCACCCATCCTCATCCCTATGGACGAACGCGGGGCCGAAGCCCTGCTGGCAATGGGACTGAGGGCCGAGAGCGACACGTCAGAATGGCGCACCACGGTGAGCAGTCGTTCCCAGGAGAGACGGGAAAGAAGAGAAGAGCGGCTAGGACAGCTCCGTGTGGCCTCGTCTGGACTGGACAACCTGATGGTCCGCCTGGACTCCTGCATCAACTGCCACAACTGCATGAGGGCCTGCCCCATCTGCTATTGCCGGGTATGTGCGTTCGATATCAGGCGGCAGGAGCGATCAGCGAACGAGGTGCTCGACCTGGCCAAGGCCCGAGGGAGCATGCGGCTGCCGATGGACACGCTGATGTTCCACCTAGGCCGGATGAACCACATGAGCCTCAACTGCGTGTCCTGCGGGGCCTGTGAGGACGCCTGCCCCGCCGGGGTCCCCATCGCCCAACTGTTCGCCATGGTATCCGACAGGACCCAGTCGGCATTTAAGTACCGCGCAGGGATGGACCGGCAGCAGAGGTCGCCGCTGATCACATTCCTGGAGAAGGAGCTGGAGGGGGAAGATGGCCAGAGGTGCTGATATCGGGACGGAGATGCCCAAGGCCCTGAGGGAGGCGGTCCAACGGCTCATGGAGACGGGCGGCTTCGAGGGAACGTTCACGTTGGCAAGGACGCCCGGCGGCGGTGTCGATTATTTCCTGTCCACAAAGGAGGAGGGGGCACCGGAGCTGCTGCCTTTGCACCCGGTAATGCCCAATCATGCCGGCCGGCTGCTGCGGGAAATGACCCTCGGGGGGGCGATGAGGGGCAAGGTGCTGGTGATAACCAGGCCATGCGAGCTGCGCGGGTTCGTGGAGATCGTCAAGAGGCTGCAGGGATGCCTCGACAACCTGGTGTTCCTGAGCGTGGTGTGCGGGGGGGTGTTCCCGCTCTCCATGGTCTCGGCGGGATGGGACGGGAAACGGACCGAGGAATACTGGGCCTATCCAGACGGAAGGCCGGTCCAGGGACTGCGTCCGGCCTGCCAGGGATGCACCGAGTTCATTCCCTACACTGCCGACCTGGTGGTAGCTCCCTCCGCGAACGGGCACTGGGCGTTGACCGCCGGCAGCGAGGAGGGCGGCCGCTTGATCGAGAGGGCGTTCCCATCCGCTCCTGCGGCCGAGATGGACCCGAAGGCCCTCGAGGCCATGGCCGTGGCGAGGAAGGCCGGCCGAGAGGAGGTCCTGTCGCACGAGGCAGATGTGAAGGGGCTGTCGGACCTGGTCAAGGTGTTCGGTCGCTGCATAGGCTGCCATGCGTGCAGCAAGGCGTGCCCGATCTGCTACTGTACCCTCTGCACCTTCGAATCATCACGGATGGAGGACAGAATGGAGCAATCGAAAGGGCAGCTGGAAGTGAAGGGGGGTATCAGGGCTCCCGCAGGCACCGTCCTCTTCCACATCGGCCGCATGGGGCACATGGCGGTGTCCTGCGTGGCCTGCGGCTGCTGCCAGGACGTCTGCCCGGTGGGGATCCCCGTTTCGCTACTGTTCAAGAAGGTCGGGGAGGCGGTGCAGGCCCGCTTCGAATACGTCCCCGGAAGGGACGTGAAGGAGGCGTTGCCGATCAACACCTTCCAGCCGATGGAGTTCAAGGAGATGGGCGAATGAGCGGGAACGAGGAACCGAGGGTATTGGGATTCCTATGCAACTGGTGCGCCTATGCCGGAGCGGACCTGGCCGGGGTATCCCGGCTGCAGCTGCCCGCAAACTTCCGTGTCATCCGCACCATGTGCTCGGCCAGAACGGAGCCCCTATTCCTCTTCAAGGCCCTCCTCGGCGGGATGGACGGCGTGCTGGTAGCTGGATGCCATCCCGGGGACTGCCATTACCAACGGGGTAATTACTTCACACGGCGGCGGTTGGTAATGGTGCAGGAGATTTTAAAAGCCTTGAACATGGAGCACGAGCGGGTCAGGCTCCATTGGGTCTCCGCCTCGGAGTGCAGCCTGTACCAGAAGGTGCTGACGGAGTTCATCGAGGACCTGAAGGGAATGGAAAGGAATGCGGCCAGGGACGAGGTGTTCCTCTAAGCGCTCCCATGAACCAGCCATGGGCCGGAGCGCATCCCCGGTCTTCGCCCTGCCCTAATCGATAATGATGAATTGAAGGACAGCGGGGCAATTCCTATGGGGTAATGGAAGTGCATGGGATGCCCGAACGCACCGATGCCGATGTTTCGAGACCGATGGAATCGTTCCCTGAAAGGATATGAGTGATGATAGGGACGCCCCCTCATAACAATGAGATGAGCCAGGAATTGAAGTGGGCTCATCCGGATTTGAACCGGAGACCTCCTCCGTGTCAGGGAGACGTCATAACCGCTAGACCATGAGCCCTTGGGATTGGCCGTAAGCCGTTCTAATTGATATTCCTTTCGTAGTTCATGAGCGCTCGACCCATAGGCTGGTACCTTTCCTTCGAAAGTAAATTTTATTAGTGACCGCCCTTTGCATCCTCTGAGCTAAATGACGGAGATCATTCTCTTCACCAAACCCGATTGTAAGAAGTGCGAGTATGTCAAGTCGCATCTACCAGAGGGCGTCCATCCCCGCATGGTCAATACGACGGAGGCCGAGGGACTCGCCGAGGCCGCATACTACGAACTCCTCAATAGAAACCTCCCCATCCTTGTGGTGGACGACGAGGTCTATGAGGGGTCCATCGTCATCCTCAACAAGCTCAAGGAACTGGCCTGAGGCTAAGGGCTGGTATGTACTGCCTGGGGATCGAGGGCACGGCCCACACCGTGGGCGTGGGGATCGTGGACCATGACGGGAACGTGCTGGCCAACGAGCTCGAGATGTACCGGCCGGCCGAGGGGGGCATCCATCCCCGGGAGGCCGCCAACCATCACGCCGAGAGGCTGGTCCCCCTGGTGCGCCAGGCCATGGAGGAAGCGGGGCTTGTGTTCAAGGACATCGGCCTGGTGGCCTTCTCGAGGGGCCCGGGCCTGGGGCCCTGCCTGCGGACCGTGGCCACGGGCGCCCGTGCCCTCTCCCTGAGCCTGGGGGTCCCGATCGTCGGGGTGAACCACTGCATCTCCCACCTGGAGATCGGAAGGATCAGGACGGAGGCCAGGGACCCCGTGCTCCTCTACGCCTCCGGCGGCAACACCCAGATCATCGCCTTCGCCAACGGCCGCTACCGCATATTCGGGGAGACGCTGGACATCGGCATCGGCAACATGCTCGATAAGCTGGGGAGGGAGATCGGCCTCGGGTACTACGCCGGCCCCAAGATAGAGAGCGCCGCCGCGCGGGGGAAGAGGCTCCTCAGCCTCCCCTACTCGGTCAAGGGCATGGACATGGCCTTCTCTGGCATCCTCACGGCCGCGGTGGCCCATCGGAGGAAGGGGGAGGGCATCGAGGACATCTGCTTCAGCGTGCAGGAGACGTGCTTCGCCATGCTCACCGAGGTCACCGAGCGGGCTATGGCCCATGTGGAGAAGGAGGAGGTGCTCCTCGGCGGGGGGGTGGTGCAGAACAAGCGCCTGCAGCGTATGGTGCAGGACATGGCCGAGGCCCGCGGGGCCCGCATGTTCGTTCCCGACAGGACGCTGTGCATGGACAACGGGGCCATGATCGCCTGGACCGGCCTCATCATGCACCGGGCGGGGATAAGCCATCCCCTGGAGGCGACCACCGTCGACCAGCGGTTCCGCACCGATCAGGTGGAGGTCACTTGGCGCTGACCCTTTCCATCTGCCTGGCCACGATCGAGTCCAGGGCCTGAAGGAAATCGATGTCCTTGCCCAATGGGATGGTCGCCCCAGCGGCGATGTTGTGCCCCCCGCCCACCCCGCCCACGGAGGCGGCGGCGTCCCGCATGGCCACGGAAAGGTCCAGCCCCCGTTCGTCCACAAGCCTCCGTGTCCCGCGGGCAGAGACCTTGATCTCCATGTCCATCCGGGTCAGGCAGACGGTGGCCTTATCCTGGTCCCCCACCCACTGCATCACGAGGCCGCACAGCTCGCTGGACACCTCCCTATAGGGGGATTCGAAGTGCTGGACCGCCCGCAGCTTGGAGAGGCCGCGCTCCGCGGTCCGCTTGAGCGCTCCCAACAGCATCTCCTCATAATCCTTCAGCAAGGCCTCGGCGCGCTCCCGGGCATCTTTCTCCCCCAGCAGCATTGCCAGCCCTAGAGCGGTCTCCTCCTTCCTCCCGCAGGCGTTGACCAGTCTCGTCAACTGCGAGGCGCGGAGACCGTCCTGGGGGAAGGAATAGTCAGGGGCGAGTTCCTCCTCGAGCCCGCCGAGGGAACATCCCTGCTCCAGCAGGCGCAGGGCCACAAGGGACGAGAGTCGTCGTCTGTCGGCCTCGTCCAGTCCTTCCCAGGTGGCGTCAGGGCGCACTCGCGCCTCCTGTAGCAGCATGGCTATACCCTGGGGGTCCCCGCTGACCCCCCGGATGAAGGGATGGGGGGAGCGCCTCAATCCCTCCCCTATCGGACCCGGCGGGAGGAGTGTCCCTTTCCTCTCCTGGATCAGCCCCTTCTTGATAGCCTCAGAGAACAGATGGGCGTTGACGCCCATAAGCCCCTGGAGATGCTGACGGTCGCCGACCATGCCGGCGAAGGCGATGGGCAGCAGGTCCCAATTCCGTTCATCGACCGTCACGGCGAGCAGCATGGAGAGGGTGGATGCGCACGCATATCTGGCGCCATCGACCTTGAGCACCGACGGGTTCAGGTGCACGAGCGCGTCCGAGTCATTCTCCGGCCGATGATGGTCCAGCACCACGACCTTGGTCCCAAGCCCCTCCAATGAGGCCAGGGCGCTCGATCCCATGTCGGCCACGATGAGCAGGTCTATGCCCGGCACGAGCCCCGACCGGATGGCGTCCAGGTCGAGGCCCTTGAGCATTGTGGTCTGCACCCCCTTGTCGACGCGCATCAGCATGGACGTGAGCACGCCCGCCGTGCAAATGCCGTCGGCATCGTTATGCGAAAAGACGCGGGCCTCGGTGCAATCGCGCACCGCGGCCGCGGCCGAGGAAAAGCGAAGCAAAAGAGGTTCAGGGAGGACGCTGCCGTCCATGTCCCCCTCACTCGATGAGCAGCTCGGCGTTCTTCAGGGAATAGTTCCAGTCCGCGGGCAGCACATCGGTGCGCTTGTAGTACTTCACCAACCGCCTGATCTTGGACTCCACCAGCTGCAGGCCGCGGCGATTGGACACGTCGCCCCGGTTTCCGTTCTGGATATGCAGGTTCAGATTGATCGCCTTCCTCATCAGGGCCATCAGGTCCTCCGGGAGCTTGGGGGAAAGGCCGTTCTCATTGAGGATCTCCAGGATGGACCTGCCGGTGGCCAGCTTGACGCTGGGCACCGCATGCTGGTCCCTGAGGACCACGCCGATCTTGGAGGTGGTCATGCCCTCCTTCCCCAGCTTGACCACCATCTGGACTATCTCTTCGTTTGACAACGGGACCCACTCGGGGCTCTCGGTCAGCAGGGGCCTCCTCGAACGGGAGGAACCCCTTCTCCTGGCGTGCATTCTTGCCATATGAACATCATCCTGTTTTGATATCGAAGGCGTTTGCTTCGTTGGTGGCGGCGAAGTGACCGTCTATTTCACTCCTACTATTTAAAAGTTAGACCCTTCCCCAGTCTGTTCCGCACAGCCTCCCTGGCCCATGCGATCTGCTCCCGGTATTCGCACTCCGGGAACGCCAGGTCACGCGGCAGCTCGTCCATCAGCTCCCAGCCCATCTCCGCCTCCCCCCCGTTCTCCTTTAGGATCCCAGCGAAAACGACGACCGGCCCCATTGGCATGCAATCGAGGACGTCAAGCTCGAAGCCGCACTCCTCCCTATACTCCCGTTTTACCCCCTCAAGGGGGGTCTCGAACTCCTCCAGCTTCCCGCCGGGCATCTCCCATCCTCCCCGCTTCGGGTTGTAGACCATGAGGAACCGGTCCCCCTTGAAACCTATGGCATAGACATTGGGCAGTTGGATCACCACTTCATTGGCAACGCGCCCCGAGAGGGGCTATATCTATTTATCCGATTCCCATCGCCAAGTGCATGGGTTATGACGGGGGAGGGCCCACTGTCATGTAGGCCGTGGAACGCAAGGCCCTGGATCCGGGCCATTCCGTCCCTTTCATGGAGAGCGCCGCTCTTCAGCATAGGGCCGTCGGGATGCGGGCTTCCATGGGGTACGCGCGGATGTCCTGCCACGGGCGGATGCAGGCACGATCGATGATAGTATCTTCAAGTGCCTCGAGAAGCGGAGGATCGTCAGGGCCTTCCCGCAACGATCATGGCATGGTCCTTCTCAAAAGGTTCCAGGTCGATGATCTCCAGGACCGTTAGCCCCTCCTTCCGTAAAAGCACCTCGGCCTCATGAAAGATCATCATAGGCTCCCGGGCGACGTCCTCCGAGCGCGCCTTGACGGCCAGCATGCCGTAGGGGGCGGAGAATCGTTTCATGGCCTTCGCGAAGATCCCCGCCTGGTTCCTCTGCGCCACGTCCTGGTAGACCACGTCGGCCCTTTCCACCAGGAAGGCCAGGTCGTCCAGCTTGGTGGCGTCCCCCAGGATCGGCATCATGTTCGGGCGGCGCTCGCAAACGCCTACGAGGTCCCGGAACATGCGCGGCGATATCTCGACGCAGTACACCCTTCCCTGGGGAACGATGTCCGAAACGTGGCTGGGGGTGGTGCCGCTCGAGGCCCCCAGGTAGAGCACATGGGAGTCGGGACGGAAAGGGAAGCGGGAACCGCCCCGGCGGAGATAGGCGGAGAGCTTGCTCCGGTCGGGCACCCACTCCCTGTACTCCTCCCCTTCCTGGGAGAACAGCCTTTCGCCGTACACCTTCATTCCGGGGGCGAGGCTCTTGGTGAGCAGCATGTCCCCGGAACGGAAGACGCCCGGGAACCCCGTCGGCACTATCCTCTGCTTGGCCTCGCCCATGGTCCGGCCATGGCCGAGAGATTATAAAGCGTTTCACCGCCCCTCCGCGGAGCGTGGAAGGAGGTCGTACCGATCCCGAAGAGGGCCCATCGGCCATCGGGCCGGTGCCATCCTGCTGCTCCCCTCCCTCCGGGCCGCTCGATCGGCATCGTTCCAGGGACCGACAGGCGGCTACGGTCAACAGGCTTCTGCCCAAGGCGGAATGGTCGATCGGCCATCGTCCCCTCGGGAGGGAAATGGGTCATTCCCCATGGGCATGTGAACATCGTCGATCGTCCCGCCTCGGAACACCACAACTCACTTAAGGGCTAAAGGGCGGACGGGGAAGGGCGCCCTAGCGCATCGTGAGGAAGGGGCATTGCGGCGGCAGGCGACGAACGGCCATCTGGATCATCATGGAATGAACGTCCGACCTAGGCCTCGGAGGGACGCGCAAGGACATGATGGGCGGTTAAAAGAAGGACCGCCGCTCGGTGCTCGCCCCGGAACCGGCAATAGGGAGGGACGACCCGCCATGGGCGGTCCATGGGCCAGGTGCCGGCCTCGGGGGTGGGGGGATGGCCGGCCTGTACCTCGCCTGCATCTCCCTGACCAGGATGGTCAGGGAGATGAGGGTCACTTCCTGAACAGGTACTCGGCGATGCCGTAGCCGGCATCGTCCCCGTCGTCGATGCGATACTTGGCCAGGGTCTCGAACAATATTGAGCCGCGGTCGCCCCCGTCCTTGAGCTCCAGAACGGCCTTCTTCTTGACCTCGCCCTTCACCCCGTAGACCACTCCTTCCTTATCATACATGGCCATGAAGAGGGTGTTGGGGCTGCCATCCGCGTCGTACTCGGTGACCATGTCCACCTTGACCACGGGAAGGGTCTCCCCGTCCATATAAAGGAACCCCGCGTCGTACTCTCCCTTGTCCAGATACAACTTGGTGACGTTGAACCCGAACCCCTCGTTGACCTGGCATGCAAGCCAGACCCAGCCTCGCGGAGCGGTCCAGTCCTTCTCTCCCCAGGTATGGTCCCTCTCCCCGAGCCCCTTGACGTAGTACTCGCGTCCATCCACGCTCAGGCTGCCCAGCACCTTGCCCATCTGCTCCAGGTGCTCGGAGCCGACCGCGGCCGCCAGGGACTCCTTGTCGGAGGGCGCGCACTCGCGGTAGTCGAACACCGGGCTCAGGCCTTCGAAGCGCAGGTCGAAGCTGACCTTGGCGGTGCCGTCCTCTCCCTTCCTATACGAGGGAAGCTCGCCGGCGAACGAAAGGTTCCAGACCTTCTCATCCTCCACCTTCGTGAAGGCGACGCCCTTCGCGCTCAATGTAGGGCCGTCGAACTCGATGCTCTCCTTCGTGCCCACCAAGGAACCGTCAGGCATCATGAGGAAGCAGTGCAACGTCTTCTCGTTCCGATTGGGTCTCAGGTCTAGGCGCATGAATCCGCAGATGTCATTCCCGCGGTCATAGAAGCTGAAGTAGAAGCCCTCGTTCCAGTCCTTCTGTTCGCCATGTTCGTGAATAATGTCGGTCTCCAAAGGGATCATCCTTCCTTACTATAGTTCGGGCCTTCGTTGCCGTCAAGGGGTATCCGCTGACCCGTTATGAAGATTTTCGTCCCCCTCCTCTCCGGGGCGACCTTCTGCGCATCGTCTCCCCTGGACACATCCGCCGCTCTACGTAGCCTGTCTGGATGCCGCCCCATCGGTCCGAGGATGTCCGTCCTCCCCGTCCCCTGGGCGGCCCCCCGCCATCGGTCGGCGCCTCGAAAGGCCCCGATGGCACCTCCTAGCGGCTTCGGCCGTCCCTTTCCCGGAACCGGGACGGCCGCCAAGCGGCCCCACTCCGAAGGACAGGCACAGGAGACCTTGCAAAGGGCCTACCAGTGCGCTTCGGCGCCTTCGCCGCCACCGGCGCAATTATGAATAGCCCCCCGCTAATATCCATCGAGATGAGGAATACATTGGAATGGCTGGCCAGAGAGGTGGCCGGCAGGATCGACCGAGAGTGCGCTTTCAGCGAAAGGGCGGGAGAGGTCGGGATGGGGGCCGATGGGACCCCCACGTGCCGCATAGACAAGGTGGCCGAGGACCTGATCCTCCAGCTTATGGATGAGAGGAAGGTCCCCTTGAACGTCCTTAGCGAGGAGGCCGGGCTCATCGATCGCGGGTACGATCGGACCTTGGTGCTCGACCCGGTGGACGGGACCTACAACTCCCTGATGGGCATACCGCTCTACAGCGTTTCCATGGCGGTGTGCACCAGGAGCATGAACGATGCCACCCACGGCATCGTCAGGAACCTGGTCACGGGGGACACCTTCTACGCCGAGAAGGGGAAAGGGGCCACCTGGAACGACCGGCCCATCCACGTCCGCAGGTGCGAGCGCGACGGCTCGGTGCTCTTCGTATACCTGGGCAAGTACTCCGCCGCCACCGCCAACGGCGTGCTGCGCAAGGCCAGGAGGACGAGGTCCCTCGGATGCTCCTCGCTGGAGATGTGCCTGGTGGCGGCAGGCCTGGCCGACGGCTTCTATCTGCACTCCGAGGTGTACCAGAGGGCCCTGAGGGTGGTGGACATCGCCGCCAGCGCCCTGGTCCTCCGGGAGGCAGGGGGCGAGGTCTACGACCTTGCCGGGAACGTATTGGACATGGACCTGGACCTCAAGGTCCGGGCTAACTGCCTCGCCGTCGGGGACAGGGCCGTGCTGGGGTGGGTCCTATGAGGTTCGGGATGAGCGTCAACTTGAACATTCCCGACGCCCCGCGCATCGCCAAGAGGACCCTGGAGCTGCTGAAGGGACACGAGGTGCTGCTGGAAAGGGAGATGGCGGAGAGGTTCAAGGTCCCGGGTCATCTCCTCGAGGAGATGGACGTGGACATCATGGTGACCGTCGGAGGGGATGGCACCATCCTCAGGGCGCTGCAGCATAGCAAGGCTCCCATCTTCGGCATCAACGCAGGGGACCTGGGGTTCCTCACGGTAGTCTCCGAGGAGGAGCTGGAGGAGGGCATAGAGAACCTGCTCAAGGGCAACTACGAGCTGGAGGAGCGCATCAAGCTGCAGACCACGGTGGGCGGCAGAAGGATGCCCGATGCCACGAACGAGGCGGTGCTGCATACGGCCCACGTAGCCAAGATCCGCCACTTCCAGGTATTCGTGGACGGGGAGATGGCCATGAACGTCCGTTCGGACGGCATAGTGGTGGCCACCCCGACAGGGTCCACCTGCTACGCCATGAGCCTCGGGGCGCCGTTGATCGACCCGAGGGTGGAGGCCTTCGTGATCGTCCCGATGGCCCCCTTCAAGTTCTCCGCCCGGCCGGTGGTGGTCCCGGCGGACAGCCGCATCGCCGTGGAGGTGGTCCGTCCCAAGGAGTGCGTCGTGGTGGTCGACGGCCAGCAGGAGCTTCCTATGGCCGGGAACGAGACCGTGGAGTTCAGGCTCGCCCCGGACAGGGCACGGTTCGTCAGCTTCGGGAAGGGGTTCTACGCCCGCACCAGGGAAAAGCTGATGGGGACCCTATGCTGAAGGTCAGGGGCATCGACCGGGCCCTCATGAGGATGGTGAACGAGGCCGCCCGGGACTCCCTCCCCAACGAGTTCGCGGCCATGCTCCGGGAGGAGGATGGGGTGGTCCAGGAGCTGGTCCTCCTTCCGGGGACGCTGCAGGGGAAGGACTCGGCCACCCTGATGCTGCACATGATGCCCATCGACTACTCCATCGTCGGGACGGTGCACTCCCACCCCGGGTACAGCAATCGCCCCTCCCGACAGGACCTGGAGCTCTTCCGCCGCTCCGGCTACGTGCATGTCATAACCTGCCTGCCCTTCGACGAGGGCAGCTGGAGAGCCTACGACGGCGCCGGCCGTCCCCTGCGCCTTCCGGTGGTCGACCTCTAGAACACCTTGCTATAGGGGCCGATGCTCCCGCGCGCCCTGGCCCCCATCCCCACGACCGTCCCTTCCCAGATCACCGTGCCGGGCTCGATCATCGCGTTGATGCCCGTCCGCACGTCATCGCCCATGATCACCCCTAGCTTGCGCCGGCCTGTGCCCATCAACTGCCCCTTGGCCGTCACCTTCACCGGGCGGTCGTCGAACCGAAGGTTGGCCACCTTGGTCCCCGCACCGAGGTTGCACCTCTCCCCGATGATGCTGTCCCCCACATAGTTGTGATGGGGGATGTGCGTCCCCTTCATGATAATGGAGTTCTTGATCTCCACCGCACTGCCGACGCGCACCCCCTCCCCGAGGCATGTGGACGGGCGGATGTAGCAGTTCGGGCCGATGTCGCAGCCATTGGAGATGTAGGCGGGCCCCTCGATGTAGCTGCCGCTGCGGACCAGAGCGCCCTCCTCCACGACCACCTCCCCCTTGAGCACCGCGCCCTCCTCCATCGTCCCCATCACCTCCCGCTTGAGCCGCCCCATCAGGAACTCGTTGGCCCGGAGCAGCTCCCATGGATAGCCGACGTCCATCCATTCCCCCTCGATACGCCGGACCAGCACGTCTGTCTTGGCCGCCATCATGTTGAGGGTGTCCGTGAACTCGTACTCCCCTCTGGGCGAGCGCTCGGTCCTGCGGATGTACCCGAAGACCTCCTGGGGCAGACCGAACACGCCCCCGTTGATCAATCTCGACGACGGATCGGCCGGCTTCTCGATTATCCGGACGAGCTTGCCGTGGGCATGCTCCACCACCCCGAACCTCTCGGGGTCCGGCACATCCACCGCCCCCATGAAGGGGGTGCGGTCCCGCTCGAAGGCGGAGACCAGTTGGGAGAGCGCCTCGGGGGCCATGACCACGTCCCCGTTGACGCAGATGAAGTCCCCGTCGATGGCCCCCTCGGCCACCCCGATGGCGTTGGCGGTCCCCAGCCTCTCCTTCTGCTCCAGATAGTTGAGCTCCACCCCCATCCGCCCGCCGTCCCCGAAGAACTCCTTCACCCGGTTGCTCTTCCAGCCCACCAATAGGTATTGCTCCTTGACCCCGGCGTCCCTAAGGGCCTCCACCAGATGCACCAGGTAGGGCCTCCCGGCCACGGTCAGGAGCGGCTTCGGGATGTTGCTGGTCAGCGGTCTGAGGCGGGTGCCTTCCCCGGCGGCGAGGATGAGCGCTTTCATCATGGTCCCTTCGGTCGCAAATGGGCGTCAGCTATTAAATCCCTGCTCAGCCCAAGGCCTTGAGCACCCTTGACCTGGCCAGCTCCACTGTCCGGACAAGGTCCTCCTTGGTGCGCGCCTCGGCGGTCAACCGGACCTTCGGCTCCGTCCCTGAGAGCCTGACAAGGAACCAGCCGTAGCCGAGGTCCATCCTGTATCCGTCTACGGTGCTCAGGTCCCCCTCGATCGCGGCGATCTCCTCATGGAGCCTGGCAGCAACCTTTCCCCGGCGGGAGGGGTCGAAGGCGAAGGAATCCCTGGCCGAGGGATAGCTCGGAAGGGCGTCCACCATGTCCGCCAGCGACCTTCCCTCCAGCAGTTTGAGGAGATACGCCCCGGCCAGGATGCCGTCCGGGCAATAGCCCACCGAAGGGAAGATGAACGTCCCCGAAGGCTCGCCCCCAAAGGGAAGTCCCGTTCTCTTCAACGCCTCCGAGACGAACGCGTCGCCAACCTTGGTGCGGAGGACCGGCCGGCCGATGATGTCGTCAAGCACCATCGAGGCGTCCATCGGGGCGGCCATGCCCTCGACCCCGAGCAAGGTGGCGAAGAGGGCGAGCAGGCGGTCCCCGCTGACGTACCGCCCCCTCTCGTCCACCGCCACCATGCGGTCGCCGTCCCCGTCATGGGCGATGCCCACCGTCCCCTTGGCACCGCAGAGGGCCATCAGGTCCCCCAGGTTCCCCTCGGCCGGCTCGGAGGGGCGGCCAGGGAACCTGCCGTCGGGGTTAGCGTTCAGTGTCGCAACGCGGCAGCCCAAGGCCTGGAGGAGGCGTGGGCTGACGACGCCGGTGGCCCCACAGCCGCAGTCCAGGGCCACGGAGCGCTCCAAAGGCCCGACCTCGTCCACGATGGTCGCGATGTGCTCGTCGATCGCCCCTTCCCAGGGGCGCTCCCGGTGCATGGCGTTCCATTCCGCCCGCCGTCCACCTGCGGCGATCAGCCGCTCCACCTCCGCGGCCTGTTCTGCGTCAAAGGCGCTCCCGTCCGGGTTCCAAAGCTTGACGCCATTGTACTCCGGCGGATTGTGCGAGGCGGTGACCATCGCCCCGAAGTCAAAATGGGATGCGGCGCAGGCCAGGGTGGGCGTGGGGACCATGCCGGCCCGATAGGGCTCGGCCCCGGCCTCGATCAGCCCGGCGATGAGGGCGCTCACCAGCAGGTCCCCCGATGTGCGCGGGTCCCATCCCAGCACCACAGTGCCGCCCAGGCTCCCGACCGCCCGTCCGATGCGCACGCCCAGCTCGGCGTCGATGTCCTTCCCTATCAATCCGCGAATCCCGGAGGAACCGAAAAGGCCCATGTTATCCGCAGGGCATCCCTGCCCGGGCATTTAATCCCTCCCACACCAGCAATGGCCAGTTGTCCTGCCAGCATCTTGGTGCGCTTCCCACCGCGAGGCTGATCATCTGGATGCGAAATGATGTTAACGGTCTATAATATATAAGTGAAAACGGCTCTGGTCAACGTCCTTTATACAATAAATTTTATATATAATATATTTCCATTACCTACTGGATAACAGGCCAGATTGGTCGATTATCGCGGAGGTCATGCCATGGTGATGGAGAAGATCAGCTTAGACAAGGCCAAGGACATAGCGAAGAAGAAGGGTCTCAAGCCGGGTCGCGTTAAGGGCACGAACGGGATTCAGTTCACGAAGGGCAACAACGCCAGGCTCGAGATAATCTCTTGGGAGGAGTTCGAGAAGACCCTGAACAAGAGGAACCTCGCTGTGTTCGAGAGCGGCGGCTGGATGAAGATAATGAAGAAGACCAAGTAAGGTCGTCTTGCACTGCTCGACCAAACCCCTTAATGTCCCTTTTACCCCTTCCTATTCTCCCACTCTGTCCAGGACGACCACCAGATCCCGGCCGAACGCTCTTTTGAAGGCCTTACGGTCCTCCTCCAAGCGCCACATCTCTAGTTGGGGGTCCCCGCTGGCGGTCACGATCAGCCTCACCGAGCGCTTCGTGGCCTTGTTGAAGCGGACGCCCTGCACAAGGTTGGAATGCGACCTGTCCAGGCTCTCCGCCATGCGGAGCAGGGTGGAAAGGCGGACAACCGCCTCCTGGTCCTTCCCGTCCAGCTCCCTCAGTTCCGCCATCCCCACCTTCGGCATCCGCTTCCGATGGTACATGGCCACGTTGGCCATGAGCAGCACCTCCCGGCGGGAGAAGCCGAGGAGCTCGGCGTGGGAGATCATGTAATGTGAATGGAGGTGGTGGTCGTTGAAGGAGATGAAGTCCCCGACATCATGTAGGAAGGCCGCATGGCGCAGGAGCTCCCGCTCCTTCCTGCCCATGGCATGCAATCCCTTCCTCTCCGAGCTGTCGAACAGCTCCAGGGCGATGGTGGTCACCCTGCGGGCGTGCTCCTCGTCGATCAAGCACGCCCGACCGAGCTGGATGACGCTCCTCTCCCGGACGGAGAGCTCGCGAAGGCCAGGAGGCCCCTCCATCCCGCTCAGGTAGTCCTGCAGCATCCCGTCCCGCATGCCCCGCGGGCTAACGGCGATCTCGCTCAGCCTCAGTTCATCCATCACCGTCTCCAGGACCACGGCTCCGGCCACGATGATGTCCGCTCTCTCCGGATTGATGCCCGGCACCTTCCTCCTGGTGGCGAGGTCCATCCCGGCCAGGTAGGGGACGAGCCGCTTCAGCTGGGAGCGCCGGATCACGCCGGGACGGGTGTCTCCCCGCCTGAGCAGGACCTCCCCCAGGTTCACGATGGTGCCGGAGCTCCCGAAGGCCATGGAGGCCTTCCTCTGCAGGACCTCCTTCTTAGCCCGCACCAGGGAGCTCTTGACGTATTTGCGCATCTTCCCGAGGACCTCCTCGGGCACCGGGCCCTCCGGCCTCTTGACGAACATGGTCGTCAAGCGGATCGCCCCCACCTTCATGCTCTCCAGGTAGGAATGGCCGTCCTGGTCCCCGAAGGCCAGCTCGGTGCTTCCCCCGCCGATGTCCACGAAGAGGGCGGTCCTATGGCCGATGTGATGCCCGCTCGACACCCCCAAATAGATCAGCCTCGCCTCCTCCAGCCCCGAGATGATCTGGAGCTCCAGGCCCGTGGCCTCCCTGACCCGGTCAATTAGCTCCTGGCGATTGGAGGCCTCCCGGGTGGCCGAGGTGGCCTTGGCCACGAGTTCCGTCGCCCCGTAGGTGCGGGAGAGGTCGCAGAAGGTCTTGAGCACGCTAACCGTCCTCTCCATGGCCTCTTCCCGCAGCAGCCCGTCCCGGAAGACGCGCTCTCCAAGCCTCACCATCTCCTTCTGCTCGCTGAGAACAGCATAGGAGCGGTCGGGGCTGATGCGGACGACCAGCAGCCGCACGGAATTGGTCCCCACGTCCATGAAGGCCACTACCTTACCCCTCTCCATATCAGCCATCTATGCGCACCTTCCGACCGAAGGCCCTCTCGAACTGGACTGCCTTGCGCAGCCCCCATTCCCTCTCCGCGCACAATTCCCCTTCCCCACTGATCCGGAGCAGGACCTCATCCCTCCCAACACAGACCTCGATCCCGTTCACAAGCGCCGCATGCCCCCGGTCCAGGCCATCCGCCAGGGCCAGGAGGGCGGAGAGCCTTCGCACACGCTCGCGGTCCCTTCCCTTCAGGTCCCTGAACCCCTTATCCGTGGCGCGGGGAGGACGGCAACCATGGTATCTAGCCACGCAGGCAAGCATCAGCCGGTCGTCCGCATTGATTGTAATATCAGCCCTCAGGACAATGTCCAATGCCCTCCGCTGATGTCCCTCCGCCCCATCCCTCAGCCCCACATCATGGACCAGGGCGGCCATCTCCAGCAGCGACCGGTCCTTGGGGGCCAAGCAATGAAGCTCACGGGTCTGATCGAATAGGAGCAGGGCCAGGGCGCGCACCTGCTCCGCGTGCGCCCTGTCCCCGTGGAGCCCTTCCGCCCAGGAGCCCAATGTGCCCATGGGGTCCATGCCATGGGCGATGGCATTGGGGAGGTCCTCGAAGCCCATGGAGCGCAGCTCCCTGGCCACGCCCTCCGCGTCGTAGGCCACCCGGTGCAGCTCCGCCCTCATCGCCGGAAGCTCGAGCAGGGCATATGAGGCCTCCGGCCCGTCCCTCGGCCGCCCTACGCTCCCAGGGTTGACGAACAGCGCCCCCCCGCAGGCCCGGACCATGGGCACGTGTGAATGACCGGTCACGATGACGTCCGCCCCCGCTCCTTCCGCGACCTCCCTGAGCCGCGCGTCGGGGGTGCTGGGGAGCAACCTCTCCTCCTCCTGGCCCGGCGAGACATGGACGACCAGCAGTGTGCGCCCGCCCGCATCCAGGCGCAGCTCCTCCGGAAGGGACGACAGCCATTCCCATTCCCTCTGCCTCAGGAGGGCCGCCGCCATATCCAGCTGGCGGTCGCCCGTCCCCCTTCCCCCCTTGGAGCGCAGGACCGCGCGGTCCACGTTGCCCAGCACACTGAGGCCCTCCGGTGCATCCAAGGTTCTGACCGCCTCCCCCGGCCTGGGCAGCCCCATCGTATCCCCCGCGTTCAGGAAGGCGGTCGCTCCCCTCTCCCGCGCGTCCTTCAGCACTGCCCTCAGCGCGGCCGAGTTGCCATGTACATCGGAGAGCAAGGCCAGGACAACAGGGGCGCCCTCCTCCGATCGGTGCCCCCTCAATCTCTCCAGCATTCGGGAGAAGAAACGTTCCTGGGCCAGGGCGCCCCACGTTTCCACCAGCTCGCCGTGCAGTATCCTCCTCCTCGCCCCGAAGGTCTCCTGCAGACGATCGAAGGCGAGGGAGGCCTGCGGCACCTCCTCCCGCATCGCCGGCAGCCCTTGCAGCCATACATCGCAGTCGTGCAGCTCGCCGACGACGTCCTGTAGCGCCTTCAACGTCCTAAGCTCGCCCTCCAGCCGATCAGGGTAGGCGTCCCGGAACGCCTCAAGGACGTAGCGCAGGCGCTTCCCCGCGATGCGCAGCTCGTGATGTCCCTGCCAGTCCTCATAGACCGGAACGGAATGGGAATGCGCCATCAGTTCCTCCACAGCGACCGAGGCGTGCGCGAAGGCGTAGGGACGCAGCGCGCTCGCATCCCCGTCCCATTCGGCCCCCTTCAGCTCCGCCCGGAGTTCCTGGACGGCCCCTCCCCCGGAGATCTCGTCCATCAATGCCGCGATCCCAGGCTGGAGCGCGTCCCTGCGCCGGCGGAGGGTCGCGATGACAGGCTCAAGGTCGACCGCCTCCTTCCATTCCCGGGAGAGCGCTTCCAGGAGCTCGAGCTGCACGTCCAGGTCCCTCGCCTCCCCCAGCGTAGCCGTGACCTTCCTGACCGCCTTGCGCCATCGCTTGCCCCTCTTTCCCTTGAAGCACTCCCCGAACAGGCGGAGCACGGACCGCAATCGCCTCGAGGCCACCCGCATGCGGTGCACGCATTCGATATCCTCCCCACTGCGCACCCCGTCCACTTCGGCCAGAAGGGCATCGAGCCTCTGGCTGGTGACCCATCGCCCGTAGGCGCACGGCCCGTCCACGGTCAGTTCCCCTCCTCCCTGTGCCAACGGCCTCGGTTCCTGAGCAGCCAGTCCTGGGAGTCCACCCGCTCCTCCCCCTTTGCGGCCTTCCGCCTAACATAGGTGCCGTCCGGAAGCATCTCCCGCGATTTGACGTTGTCCCTCAGGTGCAAGGGTAGGATCTCGTCCACGAGCGCCCTCCGGTAGCCCGCGTCCAGGACAGGGAACAGGACCTCCACCCTCCGATTCAGGTTCCGGGGCATCATGTCCGCGCTTCCCAGATACACCTCCTCCTCCCCGCCGTTCCGGAAATAGTAGATGCGGGCGTGCTCCAGGAACCGGCCGACGATGCTGTTCACCCTGATGTTCTCGCTGAGCCCCCTCACCCCCGGGCGGAGGGCGCAGAGCCCGCGGACGTTGAGGTCCACCCTCGCCCCGGCCTGCGACGCCCTGTACAAGGCCTGGATGATGTCCGGGTCAAGCAGCCCGTTGAGCTTGAAGGCCAGATAGCCATCGCCATGCTCGATCTGTCTGGTCGTCTCCCTGTCGATCCTTGCGATCATCTCCCTTTTCAAGTTCATGGGCGCGACCAGCAGCCGCCGGTAGGAGTCCTTACGGGAGTAGCCAGTAAGATAGTTGAAGAGGTCCGCAACGTCCGCCCCTATGTCCGGGTCGGCCGTGAGGTACCCTATGTCCCCGTAGATGCGGGCCGTCTGGGCGTTGTAGTTGCCAGAGCTCATGTGGCTGTAACGGACGATGCTGTCCCCCTTCTTCCGAACGACGAGCAGCAGCTTGGCGTGCACCTTCAGGTCCAGAAGCCCATAGACCACGTGCACGCCCGCGTTCTCTAGGGCCCTGGCCCATACGATGTTGTTCTCCTCGTCGAAGCGGGCCTTGAGCTCCACGACGGCCGCCACCGCCTTGCCGTTCTCCCGAGCCTCCATGAGGGCATCGATGATCGGCGACCGCTTGTCGATCCGATACAGCGTTATCTTTATCGCCAGCACCTGGGGGTCATGGGCGGCCTGCCTCAGGAAGGTCACCAGGGGCATGAAGCTGTCGTAGGGATGATAGAACAGGCGGTCCCGGCGCTCTACAGCGGCCATCAGGGGCTTCTCCGGCATCAGCTCGCGGGGGACATGGGGGAGGAAGGGCACATCCTTCAGATCGGGACGGTTGAGCGCCATCAGGTCCCAGAGGCTCACCAGGGAGAGCGGGGCATGGGAACGGAAGACCATCAGCGGATGGAGACCGAGCTTGGTGGCGAAGAGGTCCACCAGCCTGTCGGGCATGTCCTTGTCCACCTCCAGACGGATGGGGGAACCAACCTTCCGGGTCTCCATGCTCTCCTCGATGGCGGTCAGCAGGTCCTCGGCCTCATCGGTCATGATCTCGACGTCCGCATCCCTGGTGATACGGAAGGCGTGCGCCTCCTTGACCCTCATCCCAGGGAACAGGAGGTCTAGATTGTCCGCTACGAGGTCCTCCAGTAGAACGAAGCCCTGCGTTCGTGCCGAAGCGCTGCCGGGCAGGGGGACGAACCGGGGGAACAGGTCCAAGGGGACCTTGACCCGGGCGTAGCGATCGCCCCGTTGCGGGTGTCTCACGATGACGGCAAGGTTGATGCTCAGGTTGGAAATGAACGGGAAGGGCTGGTTCAGGTCCAGGGCCAGAGGGGTAAGGGCTGGGAACACCATACGCTCGAAGTGGGCGCGCAGGGCCCGCCTGCTCTCCCCGTCGAGGTCCTCGATGCGATGGATGGCGACCCCTTCCGCCCGCAGCTTCGGCAACAGGTCCTCGTGCCACAACCTGCCGTGCTCCTCCAGGAGGGGGACGAGCTCGCGGTTGATGGCCTCAAGCTGCTCCAGGGGGGTGAGGCCGTCCGGCGGGGCCTCGAGCGCTCCCCCCCTCAGCTGCCTCTTGAGCCCGGAGACCCGGACCATGAAGAACTCGTCCAGGTTGCTGCCGCATATGGCCAGGAACTTGGCCCGTTCCAGGAGGGGATGGCTGGGGTCCTTCGCCTCCTCCAGGATGCGCTTGTGGAACCGGATCCAGCTGATCTCTCGGTTGATGAAACGCTCACTGGTCCCTGCGGCCTTGGGGACCCCTTTGCCTGGCATGGCCCCCCTATCGCCCTTCCGACCGGTCATCACATCCCTATCGCCTCCGTCCTCTATAATATATGAAGATGCGGTCCAGCTCCCCCTTCTCAAGTTCTTCGCCAGTAATTATCATGGCTCGCACCGGGGCCGTCCACCCTTTTATACGCCCTAAGGCGTCCCTTCCCCGATGGGTGACCTGCTCCGTCCGGGGGAAAGGGACGATGACCGCTACGATCGTACCAGGCTCATCCGCTGGGTGGACCTGGAGCGTGTGCAGCGCGCTCGAGCGCTAGTGGTAGGGGCCGGGGCCCTGGGGAACGAGGCGGTGAAGGACCTCGTCCTCTTCGGCTTCCGCCATGTGGACGTGCTGGACATGGACACCGTGGTGCGCTCCAACCTGAGCCGCTGCGTCCTCTTCCGGGAAGGGGACCAACGTTCCGGCAGGGGCAAGGCCGAACTCGTGGCCGAGCGGGCGATGGAGCTGGACCCAGCCGCCGAGGTGAGAGGCCTGCATGGCAGGGTCCAGGCGCTGGGGCCGGACGGGCTGAGGGCCTACGACATAGTCCTGGGATGCCTCGACAACATAGCCGCCCGTCTGCACCTGAACGCCAATTCCTACTACGCCTCCGTCCCGTACGTGGACGGGGGGACCGAAGGCTTCAGGGGACGGGTGCAGGTGGTGGTCCCCCCAACGTCCCCATGCCTGCAATGCGGCATGAACCGAAGCCACCTCAAGGTCATGGAGCGTCGGTTCAGCTGCACCGGCCAGGAGGCGGTCTACTATCGGCCGAACCTCCCCGCGGAGATAACGACCACGAGCGCGATCGCGGCCATCCAGGTCAGGGAGGCGGTGAAGGTCCTGTCCCGCCGCGCCCCCATCGAGCACGTGATGCACTACGACGGGCTCGCCGGCACATGCGAGGTGCTGTCCCTGGAGGTGGACCCAGGATGCCCGAACCATGGGGCGGGGAGATTATCACAAAGCTGATTCTAATCCAAAGGATTATACGGCCTTCCCCCGGATTGCCGAGGACGATACCATGGTGGTAAGGGTAAGGGTCAGGAACGCAGAGACAGGGGCCACGGTCGACATGGAACTGGAGCTGGAGAACACCGTGGAGGAGATCATCGAGGGCGTCTCGGCCTATTGGGAGAAGGACCCCGGGGCCTATGTCATCCGGAGAGGGCGGCGTCTGTTGCGAGGCCAGCAGAAGGTTCAGGAACTGGACGTACAGCCGAACGAGGAGCTGGAACTGATACCCGACCCTGAGGGCGGGAACAGATGACCCTTCCCCTGGAGATCCTTTACATCCGCCTCCGGAACGAGCTGGAGGCCTGTCAGCAGTACCTACCCGACGCCTTCGATCTCAGCGAACGTAGCCTCACTACCTTCCCGCTGAAGGTGGAGGTCTCCCTCGACCGCACCCCCGGGCCGGTGATGGAGAACGGGAAAGTGACGTACAGGTACAACCATCGGTTGGAACTCATCATAGGCCGGGAATACCCGTTCGAGAAACCCCTGGTGATCTGGAAGACCCCCATCTTCCATCCGAACATCATGATGCCCGAGGACGGCGGGCACGTGTGCATCAAGCTCCTGTCCGATTGGTCCTTCAATTCCACCCTCTCCACCTTCATCAAGGGCTTGGAGTCCCTTCTGCTCTCTCCGAACGGAGGGAGCCCCTTCGGCACGGAGTCATGCACCGCCGCCGCGCAGTACTTCAACGCCACGCCGAGGAGGACGCCCCCGATCATCCTCTCCCCCACCCCCAAGGTGGTGCGCCAATGAGGAGGCCGCCGGTCATCCTCGAGGGGAAGGACATGGAGATCGAGGAGATGCAGCCCCCCGCCCCGGAAAGGACGCTTCCACATAAATGGCTGCCCAATGACGCTAAGCCTCTCTATTCCGAGCCAGGGGGCGCCGGGATGTACCTCTTCAAGTCAGCTGAGGAGAAGGTACGGAACCACGCCCTCTCCCGGGTGGAAGAAGGGCTGGAGGTCATGGGCTTTCTGCTGGGAGAGGTCTTCACCCACGATGGCCACGAATACACGGTGGTGCGGGACGTGGCCACCACAGGCCTGGAGTCCACCTCCGTAAGCGTCCGCTTCGATCCAGATGGCTTCGAGGCCCTGTTCGCCTCATTGGAATGCGCTCGCTTCCGCTACGTCCTGGTCGGATGGTACCACTCCCATCCGGGCCATGGCTGCTTCCTCTCCTCAACGGACATAGCCACCCAGAAGGGCATGTTCGCCCGGCCGTACCACACCGCCCTGGTGGTGGACCCTGTGCGGCGGGAGATGGACGCCTTCTGCCTGGTCGACGGAGAGGTGCGCAGACGCAAGTTCCTGGTCTACTGGGATGAGTACCAGAACCCCTACTATGGGGAGAGCGTGAGATCCAGGAAGATGCGCGCCTGATCAGACCCAGATGGCGTGGCGGCGCCGTAGGGATGCCTCGTCCTGATGGAGTCTATCCATGAGAAGGGGGACCATCGAATCCAGAATGACCATGCTGGACAGCTCGAAGATGGTCCCTAGGGGCGCCATCCTCTTCTTCTGCTCATCCCTCGGCTGTACAAGCTCAAGGACGATATTGCTTGCGATCCCAAGCTTCGAATGGGCGCTGCCGGTAAGGCCTATGACCACGGCCCCTATCCTCCGCACGATGTTGGCCGTCTGCACCGCGGACATGGTCTCTCCAGTGTTCGAGATTATGAGGACGACATGCCCCTTCTCCACGATGGGCGTCGTGGTGTCCCCAACGAAATGAACGTTAAGGCCGATCTGCACAAGGCGCGCGGCGAAGGCCTCGCCGACCAGGCCTGACCTGCCCACCCCGTAGATGAAGATCTTGGGGGCGGATGCCAGCGTTCCCACGATCTCGTCGATGACCGCCTCATCCACCCGTTCGATGGTCCGCTTGACCTCCTCTAGAATATAGACGGTGGTCTCCTTCACTCCTCATCCTCGTCCTTGATGCCCTTGCCCTTCTTTCCCTTGGACACCCGCTTGGTCAGCACCCTCTCGTATATGACCTTCATGTACATGGCGTCATGCTCCAGCAGGGGCGAGCTGGAGATGATCACCGCATTGGGATTGGCATCCGCCAAGTACTCGGCCAAAGGCTCGAAGCGCAGATCGCCTTTCTTAATAGGCGTCACCCTGCGTTCGTTGCCGCCCTCGTGCTCCACCCCGGAGAAGTGGGTGTAGTTGAGGTCCCCAACATAGCTACGGACCTGGTCGAAGACCTCCGCGAAGTCCTCCGGTTCCCGGAGCATGCCATTGTTTCGGGCGTGCAGGTGCGCGAAGTTGACTATTGGGACGAGCCGATCGAACCGATCGCACAGTTCAAGGATCTCATCCAAGCCGCCGAAGACCTCCTTACGGCCACTGGTCTCCAGGCCCAGTCTGGGGGCGAGCTTGTTGCTCTCCCACCAGGCCACGATCTCCCCCAAACGGTCGGCTATGTTCTCGAAGGCCTCCCGCTTGCTGAGATTCCCGTAGAGGCCCATGTGCGTCACGACCATGTTGCCGCCCATCTCCTGGGTCATCATTCCCGCCCAGCGGATAGAGTCCATGCTCTTGCGGGTGAGGTCCCCCTCCCCCGCCAGGTCGATGTAGTAGGGGGTGTGCATGGAGAGGGCGACATCCAGCTCGCTCCCCATGACCCCCAGCTTGGAAAGCTCCTCGTAATTGTGCGCCAACCCGGAGGACAGGCTGATGAGCGTATCATCCTCCTTGATCTTCTCGTCAAGGTTGGTTATCCGGACCTCCTTCTTGCCCTTTCGACGATGGATCTCGACCACCAGGTCTCCTTCCAGCGTTCTGGGCGTACGGCCGACCTCCTCCTCGTCCGGAGAGCGTGACATAAGGTTCACCCGTACCATCTGGACCTCCATGGCGTTGAGGCCTAGACCGTGCACGTCCTCGATGCCGTCCTTCAAAGTACGACCCTTACAAGAGAGCGGAATACCAGCTGGACCAAAGCGAATCATCGATAACCCCGAGCAAACTAAACGATATGTCCAACGACATATATAATGACTATTGGAAATTAATTTAAAGGCGTTAATATTATCTGTCCCGCCCTTCGATCACCGCATGCGGCATCCGTGCAATGGATGTACGCATGGCCGCTCGCGCCGTCCTCCGCAGGGCATGGCCAACAGGCCCTGGGCCCTCGGTCCCATGGCACGCTTCGATGGCAAAGGTATTTAATACCCCTCCTTATTAGAGGGGGTTACCAATGTCGGGAGAGTCAGAACATGAAAGCTGGAAAGACTGACCCCAACCTTGCGGCCGTGATATCCGCCCTGAAGGCGGAGTCCAGGGCCAGCGGGGTGGGGATCTGGCGAGACATTGCTCTAAGATTGGAGAAGGCCAAGGCCAATTGGGCTGAGGTCAACCTGAGCAAGCTGGAGCGATACGCCTCCGAGGGCGATGTGATAGTCGTACCGGGGAAGGTGTTGGGGGCAGGGGAGTTGAGCAAGAAAGTCACCGTGGCCGCCTACGGGTTCTCCGAGTCCGCTAGGGCCAAGATCGAGGCCGCCGGGGGCAAGGACCTCACCATCATGGAACTGGTGAAGGAGATGCCCAAGGGGACCGGAGTCAAGATAATGGGGTGAGCACATGGTCGCCGTCATCGACGCTGAGAACCATATCGCGGGCAGGCTTGCATCGATCATCGCCAAGAGGCTGTTGAAGGGCGAGGAGATCGTGGTCGTCAACGCTGAGAAGATCGTCATCACTGGCGAGCGCGCGTCCGTCCTGGCCTCCTATAAGCAGAAGCGGGACTGCGGGAACGTGAAGAGCGGCCCGTTCTTCCCTCGCCGCGCCGACCTCATCATGAAGAGGACCGTGCGGGGGATGCTGCCCTGGCAGACCACCTCCGGCAAGGACGCGTACAGAAGGCTGAAGGTCTATGTGGGCGTGCCGAAGGAGTTCGCCGACCTGCAGAAAGAGAAGGTGGACGTTGCTATCAAGACAGGGCTGACCCAATACGTCACGCTCAGTCAGGTGGCCGAGTTCCTGGGCTCGAAGGTGAAGTGATATGTCCCAAGTTGTCAATACCAGTGGAAAGAGGAAGACGGCGGTGGCCCGAGCGGTGGCCCGCGAGGGCACCGGCATGGTGCGCATCAACAGCGTGCCCCTGGACATCGTCACCCCCGAGCTGGCACGGCTGAAGATGGCCGAGCCGTTGACCCTTGTGCCGGACAAGGCGGCCAAGGTCGACATCGATGTCAGCGTGGCCGGTGGAGGCGTGATGGGCCAGGCAGAGGCCACCCGCACCGCCATCGCCAAGGCGATCGTGGAGTACTATCAGGATGAGCAGTTGGAGCTGGCCTTCAAGCACTTTGACAGGTCCCTGCTGATCAGCGACATCCGCCGGAAGCTCCCGAAGAAGCCGCTGGGCCGCGGTGCCAGGAAGAAGAGGCAGAAATCGTACAGGTGAGCGGACATGATAATCCCCGTAAGATGCTTCACATGCGGCAAGGTGGTGGGCAGCTCCTACCAGACCTTCGTCAAGAGGGTGCAGATGGGCGAGGACCCCCAGGAAGTGCTGGATGATCTGGACATCAAGCGGTACTGCTGTCGCCGGATGCTCATCTCCAATTCGGACCTGCTCGGTGAGCTGATCCCTCTGGGTTAAACCTCTTTCACCCCTTTACAACGGGTCCGTGGGGTAGCTTGGAATCCTTCCTGCTTGGGGTGCAGGTGACTCCGATTCAAATTCGGACGGACCCACCATCTTTTCTTCGCTCCTTGCGTTGGTCCTGACCAATGGCTCAGCATGCATATTCCGTTGTATCCAAAGCGGCGGGCCTTGAACAGCGTAGCTCATATGCCCGCCGCCCTACTGACCCTATGAGAATATAGAGGCCATCATGGCCTGCCTAGAACTAAGGTTCGAACGCCTCACAGGCCCCGGTCGGGTGGCAAACATATCTTAATGGGGAATGCATTAGTCAGCAAAGGATCGGTAGGGGCCGATAATGAGGAGCGTTGATGGATGCACGTCATCGTTGTCGGGGCCGGGAACGTGGGCTATACCATCGCCAGGATGCTGTCGAAGCAGCACTCAGTGCTGGTCATCGAGGACGACCTGAAGCGCTATGATTATGTGGTTAACCACCTCAACGTCGGCGCTCTGAACGGCAACGGCGCTAGCCCCAAGGTCCTGAAGGGCGTCATCAACGAGGACACGAACCTCCTCCTAGCGGTGACGGAGAGGGACGAGACGAACATCTTCTGTTGCATGATGGCCAAGCAGATCAACCCCAAGCTGGTGACCGTGGCCAGGGTGCGCAATCCCGATTACATCGAGGGCACGATGTACTCTAAGTTCCTCAACGTGGACCACATCATTTCGCCGGAGTACCTTACCGCGGTCAAATTGATGCGCATAGCCATGTTCGAGAACGCCGTGGGGTGCGAGAGCATTCCCTCCTTGGGGGTTGAGCTGGCCATGTTCAGGGTCAGCGGGAAGAGGGAGGGGGTGACCATGATACCCCTCAGGGAGCTCCCCCTCCCCGAGGAGTGCAAGGTCCTCGTCATCCACCGGGGAAAGCAGGTCATAGTGCCCACCCCCAACGACGTCCTGATGAAGGGCGACAAGGTGACCATCATCGGCAAGGGGGAGGCCGTGTCCGAGTTCAACCGGATGCTGGGGACCGTCCGGGACCCACGCGACATAGTGATCGTTGGCGGCGGGATCGTGGGAGAGCACCTGGCGACCCTCATGGAGAAGGAGGGGCTTTCCGTCAAGCTCATCGAGAACGATGAGGATCGCTGCCGCGTACTGGCCAAGAAACTAAGCCGGACGGTGATCATCAACGACAACGGCTCGGACCCCTCGGTGCTCCGCAATGAGAACGTTGCCATGGCAGACGTGCTCATCTGCGCCACGGAGACCGAGGAGGACAACCTGTTGGCATCCCTGATCGGCAAGCATCTGGGGGTATCGAAGGTCATAGCCACCTACTCCAAGAGAGAGTACGAGGAGATCTTCGGCATGAGCGGCATCGATGCCTCGGTCGGCTACTATCACGTGGTGGCCAACGAGATAATCAAGGAGACGGTGCACAACTACGAGGTCATGCTCCTCCTCGAAAAGTTCTCCGAGGAGTTCTTTGACCTCAGGGTCAACGCGGGCTCCCGGGTCATAGGAAAGAAGCTGGGGGAGATCGACATGCCCAAGATGTCCTCCATGGCCCTTGTGGTCAAGGACGGGAAGGCGATCATCCCCTCCTCCGAGACGGTTATCGAGGAGGGTGACAAGGTCTTCATCTACGCTCAGCAAACCGCCATCGCCAAGCTGGAATGGATGTTCAAGACCAACATCCCGACCGGGCCGTAGGAGGTCCTAGATGACCGCTCTGTACGACAAAGCCAGGAGATGGTTCGGCCAATTGGCCTATTACTTCGACCGGCTCAACGTGGATGTCAACAATGTCCTGAACAAGGTGGCGCGCAAGGAGAGCGCCATCCCTCACATGTTCGGCATATTGATGGTCTACTTGTCCATCAGCCTCATCGTCCCCTACCTTGTATCCCTCTACTATGATGAGGACCCCCGCCCCTGGCTCTTCCCCATCCTGCTCTGCTTCCTGATCGGCCTGATGCTCCTGCTGCGCTACCGTTCGCCGGAGGTCACCAGGCCAACGGAGGCGATGTTCATCGTAGCCACTGCCTGGTTGGTGATGGCGATCATGGGGGCGATCCCCTTCGTCATGTACGGGATGGGGGTGGTGGACGCCCTGTTCGAGGCGATGAGCGGCTTTACGACCACCGGTTCAAGCATCATGAGCGACATCGAGTCCTGGCCGAAGAGCATCCTGTTCTGGCGCAGCTTCACCCAGTGGCTTGGAGGGGCGGGCGTGATCATGGTCTTCGTCACCGTCCTCCCAATGCTGGGCGTGGGCGGCCGCAACCTCTTCAAGAACGAGTTCCCGGGCCTGGACGTACAGAACTTCTCCGCGCGCATCCAAGAGGAGGCGCGCAAGTTCCACTACATATACGGCTTCTTCTCGCTCGCCATGCTGGTGCTTCTCCTCTTGACGGGCATCGGGGTGTACGACTCCTTTTGCGTGATGTTCTCCACGGTCTCCACGGGGGGCCTGTCGCCGCACTCGGAGAGCATAGCCTACTATGCATCGGCCAGCGTGGAATGGATAGTCATAATCTTCATGTTCCTCGCGGCCACCAACTTCTACCTGCACTTCCAGGCCATAACGACCAGGGACCCCTACCGCTTCTTCCGAAGCTCGGAGTTCCGGCTGTACCTGGGCATCGTCCTGGCGGCCACGGCGGCCATCACCGCCTTCCTGTGGGGCAAGGAGTTCAGCGATCTGGGGGACGGGGTAAGGACCTCCATGTTCCATGTCGTGAGCCTGATGACCTCCACCGGTTTCGCGACCGCGAACTACATCGCCTGGGACCAGGCCGTGGTGTTCCTTCTGCTCGCCCTCATCGTCATCGGGGGCAGCACTGGCTCCACCGCGGGGGGCATCAAGGTTGCCAGGTTCTTCCTTACCTACAAGTTCATAGCCTCCGCGCTGCACAAGACGGTCCATCCCCGCTCGATATTCACAGTGAAGCTGGACGGCAGGCCGTTGAGCGAGGAGGCGCTCTCCTCGGTGGTGGCCATGGTCATGTGCTACTTCGCCACCGCCCTGGTGGCCGTGGTCACCCTCATCTTGGCAGGGGTGGACCCCGTGACCTCGGTCAGCGCAGCCGTGACCAGTCTTTCCAATTGCGGCCCAGGCCTGGGCATGCTTGGCCCATACGGCTCCTTCGGGCCGCTCCCCGTCATCGCAAAGCTCATTCTCACGTTCACCATGTGGGCCGGTCGTCTGGAGTTCATCTCGGTCCTGGTGCTGTTCACCCCGGTGTTCTGGCGGGAGCTCATGAGATACCGGGAGAGGTATGTATGACATTCGTGCACATCCCTCCCGAATGGACCATCCCATCCCCCGCCCATGCCATGGAGGAGATCGCCCTCCAATTTCCGTAGACCTGACCTGAAAGGGATTGGGACGCGTTCCGAGGCCATAGGATGGGGCGATGGTCCCCCGCACCGCCAGCCCGGCAGCGGCCCCCGCGGCGGCCGCACCGGCCCGCACCACCGCGATCAACGGCGTCCCAGAAGCGCTCGCCCCCAGCGCATTTCGCCTCCTTGCCGGGGTTCCCTGTGCCGTGGGTGGACAGGACGGCCCCGAAGGAAGTCGAAGGAGCGGCCGCCAGAGGAGGACGGTATCGCATCTTCGTGAGATAGACCATCGTTCTCGAACCGGGAAAGGGGGTGGAGCGGGGAGGCAAAGCCCTTAAGGGGGAAGTCCCATGGAACGCCTGCGATGCCCAAGGTCAAGCGGAAGGTGATCAGGATAGACGAGGGGAGCTGCACCGGATGCGGAGAATGCGTATTGGCCTGCGCCGAGGGTGCCATCGTCATCAGGGACGGGAAGGCCAAGGTCGTCAAGGACATGTACTGCGACGGCCTCGGGGCCTGCCTGGGACACTGTCCGGAGGGCGCCCTTGCCATCGAGGAGAGGGAGGCCGAACCGTTCGACGAAGGGGCCGCCAAGGAGCACGCCGCCTCGGGAAGGGAGGGAGAACAGGCCTGCAGCGGCTCCCGTCCCATGGCGATCACGCCCCTCGCTCCTGCGTCCGGGGAGGAGAGGGCATCCCAGCTCAGGAACTGGCCTATCAAGCTTGCCCTGGCCCCCGAGGTCTCCCCGGTCTACAGGGACGCGACGCTGCTGCTCGCCGCCGACTGCACCGGCTTCTCCCTGGGCAATGTCCAGAGGGACTTCATCGCCGGCCGCATCGCCATCATCGGGTGCCCCAAACTGGACGATTTCCAGGCCCAAGTGGACAAACTGACCAGGATCCTCAAGGGCAACGCCATCAGGGACGTCACGCTGGTCCGCATGGACGTACCCTGCTGCGGGGGGCTGCAGCGCATGGTCCGGGAGGCCATGCGGCTCAGCGGCAAGCGGATGCCCCTCCGCGAGTATATAGTCGAGCGCTATGGCGGTAGGGTGGTCGAGGTCACCGTATAGATCGTTTGCCGGTCATCCGTTCCACGTCCACCCGTATGATGGCGGTCACGGAGACTGAGCGGGGGTCTAGGGAGTACGGGCCTTCGAGATAATGTTCCATCAGGACCTCCAGTCCCTTCCTCACCCCTTCCTCGTCCATAAGGACCGTGGCCGTCCCCCAGCCGATTACGCTCTCGTAAGCAGTGGACCACTTGCACGCCGTCTCCCCCCGCACCGTTCTCACTCCCGCCTCCAGCTCGAAGCATACCCGGGGGTTGGCCCGCAGGACATCCAGCTTGCGACCCTCCCTGGCACAGTGGAAGTACAGGTGTCCGTTGCGATACCCGAAGTTCATGGGCACGATGTACGGCTCCCCGCCATCCACCATCCCCAGCCGGCAGACCTCGGCCCGTCTGATGACGTCCTCCAGCTCCCCGGGGTCCCTGATAGCCCTCTCCGCTCTCCTCATCTCATCACCGTATCCTTCCGCCACAATAGGGGCAGTACTCCCCACCATGGTCCGAGCGCCCGCAATAGGGACAGCTTCCCAACGCATGGGGGCCGGGGGCGGTCCTCGAAGCGAGCTGGTGGCGCTCCATCATCACCACGAGGACGAGGAGCGGGCAGACCACCGCCAGGACGATCGCGAGCCCCAGGAACGCCATCCGCACGTCCCCCTCCGGGAACAAAGGGTCGTCCACAGGCACCGCGCCCTCCAGGATAACGAACGGCCCCACCGTGACGACGTCCCCGGCCCAATTGCCATCCTGGTCAACGGTGCGGATGTGAAGGTAGTACGTCCCCGGGGAAAGCGAAGGGGAGGTGTACGAACTCCCGGTCTGGTCCATCACCAGGTCCGGGGTGGCGTTCCTATCGCGGCTCAGCAGGATGCTGTACCCGAGGACCCCGCTACCCTCGTCCCTCGCCCCCCACCAGATAACGCTCAGGGTGCTGTCAAGGGAACCCTCCCCGATGGGGTGCGAGGATTGGAACCGGTCAGGGTTCCTAGGGGGGTCGAGTTCCATGGGCACCCGGGCGTTCATGAACAGGGCAGTGATGTTGGCGTCCCGCATCGGCCAGGCCCGTTTCACATCCGCCAGGCTGTTCGGTGCGTCATAGTACATTATGTCCCAAAGGAGGGCGAACTGCCGGTCCACCATGTCCCCCCGGGCGCTCCCGTCCGGACGGTCCAGCGGGTCCACGCCATCGTAGAGGTCCCAAAGGACGTTGGCCACCGCCCCCTCCACCATCACCCCATCCATGTCCCCGGCGTCCCCATGCCCGAAGGGGCCGTCGGCGAAGACGGTGCTCTCCAGCGAGCTCCCATCCGCCCGAAGGGGGTCCCCCTCCACGGCCCGCTCGAAGAACTCGGCCCAACCTTCGGTGAAGGCGAACCCGGGGGAGGACTCGCTGTCGATGTAATGCGGGTCCGGGCCCGCCCCGTCCGGGAAGCTTCCTCCCCTAAGCTCAAAGTGTACGCAATGCGCATACTCATGCAGGGCGATATCCCGCTGCCAAGCTGCACCCTCGAAATGCTCGTCTGACGGAATATGGATCTCGTTCCCATGGGAATGGGGCCAGTACCCCTCCGGCCACACAGCGGTCACCTGGGAGCGCTCCCAGCCAGTGAGATCATGCAGCCATTGGCCACCGTCCCGTATGGCGTCGTAGATGGCCCAGGCCCCTCGGGCCTCGTCCCGAATAAGGTATTCTAGTCCCATGCCGCGGTCGGCGGAGAACTGCTGAGTGCTCCAATGGTAGTTCGGCGTCGTGCTCATGCTCCCGTCCGCCACCTTAGCCCAGCGGTCGTCATCAGCCTCGATGCGCGCCATGTATGTCCCGGGAACGAGGCCGATGAAGGTCACGCTTCCATCGGCATTCGTATGGCCGGACCGCACCGTATGGAAAGCGCTCGTTCCCCCTAACCGCAGCTGGACGAAGGCGCCTGCGCAGGGGGCCGTCTCCATCCCGTCCAAAAGCTCGTAGCTGAACGACACGGTGATGTTGAACAGGGAGGCCCCGGCCGAAGCGAGGGTGGCCAGGGATGGCGCCAGCTCCGAGGGTCGAGCAGCGCCCTCGGCCTCGGTCGTCCACAGAGGCCCGTGGCCTGGAGCATAGCATGCCTCGTCATTCTCGAGGGGAAGGACGAGCCCCGCCCCGAGCAACAAGGTAACTACGACCAGGACCGTCCATCTTCTAGAGGGCATCGGACCGTCAAGGCGGTTACGGATTTAACTACTCGCCCATCCACCGTGCGGACCGGGAGATGAAGCGCATAGCACGCATCGATTAAATAGTTGGATGATATATCCAACTACTCAATGGTGAGGATGTGAAGGCTGCGCTCATGCGCTCCCCCGGCGTGCTGAGCGTGGAGGACGTCGAAGACCCCGATCTCCCTGAAGGCGGTGTTCTGCTCAGGGTCAAGGCATGTGCGGTCTGCGGGACGGACATCAAGATGCTGGAGGCCGGGCACAGGGACCTCACCTATCCACGGGTTCCGGGGCACGAGGTCACCGGCGAAGTGCTCAGTGCAGGCTCCTCAGGTCTCAGAAAGGGGGACCTCGTCCAGGTATGGCCCGGGTCCGCCTGTAAGGTCTGCGCTTCCTGCCGCGCGGGCATGGACCATCTGTGCCCTCAGGTCAGGATAATGGGGTTCAACACCGACGGGGGCATGGCCGAACTGCTGGCAGTCGACGATCCATCCCGCCTCGTCCCCATCGGGGACTCGGACCCGGTGCTGCTCACCCTGGCTGAGCCGCTGGCATGCTGCATCAACGCCCAGTCGAAGTTGGGCGTAGGCAACGGGGACAGCGTGCTGATACTGGGGGGAGGGCCGATGGGCTGTCTGAACGCCTTCCTCGCCCGGCACAGGGGGGCCGACACCATCATGCTCAGCGAGCCCAGGACCGAAAGGCTGTGGCCGGTGCCGAAGGGCCTCTTCGATCACGTGTCCGAACCGAAGGGGGATGATGTAAGGGACATGGTGATGCAGGCGACCGCCGGCAGGGGCGCGGACGTGATCATCCCCTGCACACCGAACGTGCGCCTGGACCGCAAGATGTTCGAACTCCTCTCCCCAGGGGGCCGGCTGTGCGTGTTCTCGGGCCCACGGCATGAGGACTCGCCGGTCCCGATCGACGTCAGGGACGTACACTATCGCGAACTTATGGTCGTGGGCAGCTACGGGAACGCGAGCGGTCACGGCAGGGAGGCGGTAGGACTGTTGAGGAAAGGAGCGGACCTCGCCTGGCTCTTCACCGGGAGGTATCCGTTGGACGAGGTCCGCCAGGCCTTCGCCCACGCGTCCGGGCGCACCGGGCAGAAGGCAGTGGTCATATTGTGATGAGGAGCGAATATAATGATGGAGGAGCAGCTTAGGGAGTTCGGCGCGTCCGTCGACGCGCTCATAAGAGGAGAGCACATCGGAAGGCAAAGGACCAGGGACATGTTCCGCGAGGTCCTTCTGAACGAGCAGCCGGACCTGCAACAGGGGGCGTTCCTGGCCGCGCTCACCTCCGCCGGGCCTACCCCGGAGGAGATCGCGGGCAGCTGGGAGGCGATCTTCGAGCTGGACACGGTTAAGGCTAGGCCCGAGGTCGACGGGGTCCTCGTGGAGAACTGCGGCACCGGCATGGACCGCATCAAGACCTTCAACGTCAGCACCCTGGCCTCGGTCGTCGCCGCGGCCGGAGGGGTCCATATGGCCAAGCATGGGGCGCGCGCTATAACCTCGAAGTGCGGGATAGTGGACATGGCGGAGACGCTGGGCGTGGACGTGGAATGCGACGCGTCCGTGGTGAGGAGGAGCGTGGAGGTCGCCGGCATAGGGCTCTTCAACGGAATGAGCGCCAAGGTGCACCCCCAGGCGCTGTCAAGGATCCTTTCCCAGATCAGGTTCGGGACGATCCTCAACATCGCCGGGTCCCTGGCCAATCCCGCCTCCCCCGAGGTGGGGGTAAGGGGCGTCTACGCCAAGGAGCTGGTCCTTCCCCTGGCCCTGACCATGAGGGAGATGGGGTACCAGAGGGGCATCGTGGCCCACGGCCTGGACGCCAGCGGGGAGAGGGGCATGGACGAACTCTCCACCCTGGGAAGGACCATCATCGCCGAGTTCCACGGGGATGGGGAGATCGACAGCTACGAGATCACCCCTCAGGCCATGGGGCTCCCCGTGGCCCAGGAGCGGGAGGTCCTCAGCAGCCTGGACAGGGAGAGGGAGGCGGCGCGCTTCATCAGGGTGCTCATGGGGAAGGAGAAAGGGGCGCGCCGGGACATCGTGGCCTTGAACACCGCCCCCATACTGTACCTCTGTGGCGATGCCAGCTCATTACAGGAGGGCGTCGGGAAGGCGATGGACATCCTGGCGAGCGGCAAGGGTCTGGACAAGCTAAGGGACTGGGTGAGGGTCCAGAACACCGGGGACCCGGGGGAGAAGCTGGAGCGACTGGACCGGATGGCGGAGCTGGTTTAGGCCTCCCTCTTCTGGTCCATCTCCCTCTTCATCTTGTACCATTCGGCCATGCGGACCCGGTGCTCGTCCTCCGGCTCCTCGGCGGAGATGATCAGCACCGCCTTCTGCTCCTCCCCGTCCAGGTCCACCATTGGAAATTCGGTGCCCTTGATGATCCGTTGCACGAACCCTCTCAGGAACTCCACATCGTCCGCCGTGCACGTCCTCGGCAGGTCCATGCGGAACACGTGAAGGGTCTGGTGGATGTCCAGGTAATGGACTATCTCGACCTGCTCGATGAGGTCGAGGAACCGGGCGCGGTCCTTCTTCCGCCTGGACAGATCTATCATCCGCTCCTTCAGGAGCGGTCCGAACTGGACCATGACCGCCTCTTCACCGAAGACCTTCCACATGACGCCCAAAAGCCCACTACTGGCAATTAAAGCTTGCCCCGCCCCTGGAAATGTTTATCGGGCAGGCCTTCATATCACCTCAGCCATGCAAGTGCTTGACACGGTGCAAGGATGGCGGGGCCAAGCCTCCGACCAACTGTATGAGTGGAGGGAGAGGTCCAGCGTTGCCACGAAGGTCTGTGCCGCCCTCTTCCTGGCGCTGCTCATGGCCCTGGCCGCCCAGGTGCGCATCGTGCTCCCGTTCACCCCGGTGCCCTTCACCGGCCAGGTGCTGGTCGTCCTCCTCGGCGCGGCGGTCCTGGGCAGGTACGGCGCGCTCGGGCAGGGGCTGTACCTCGGGATGGGGACCGCGTTCGGCATGTTCAGCGGGATGGCCGGGGCCGCGGCCCTCGTGGGGCCCACCGGAGGGTACCTGATAGGGTTCATGCTCGCCTCCTGCATCCTGGGCGAGCTGGTGGAGAGGAGGGAGGGATGGACCCTCCTCCATGTCGTGGGGGTCATGGCCCTCGGCGTCCTGGCGATCTACCTGCCCGGGGCCATACAGCTGGCCTTGGTCCTCGGGCTGGATGTGGGTCAGGCGGTGACGATGGGAGTACTGCCCTTCCTGGTCGGGGACGCCATCAAGGTGCTGCTGGCCTCCGGCATCGGCTCGATGTTCCTGCGGCCTTCGCCCTAAACCCTTATCTCCCCCCTCAACTTTGAGGGTCCGATCGTCATGAGCCTCCTCCCCGAGCATTCCCACTGCCTCTTCTGCGATGCCGCCGTCGAAGTGGGTCAGGACTACTGCTCCGAGGAATGCCGGGCCAAGGCCGAGACCGAGGCCCGGAGGGAGCGTGCCAGAACGATCGCCTTCCTGGGACTGGCGATGGCGGTCCTGATCGCGGTAATGCTCTTTATGGCGCTGGGCTGATCCCCGTCCTCATCGCGCTGACCGCGCTCAAAGTCCTGACGGTCTCCTTGACGTCATGCACCCTGAAAAGCTGGACGCCCTGCCAGCACGCCACCGCCGCCGCGGCGAGGCTCGCCTCCAGGCGGTCCTCGGGACCGCCCCCGGCGATCCTGCCGAGGAACGACTTCCTGGAGGCCCCGATGGCCACCGGCCTTCCCATCGAGCGCAGCTCGTCCAGACGGGACATGATCGCCAGGTTGCCGGCCAGGTCCTTGCCGAAGCCGAGGCCGGGGTCGATGGCCAGCCTCTCCCTTGGCACCCCTGCGCGAACGGCGTCCCTCACCCGGCGCTCCAAGAACGCATAGACGTCCCCCACCACGTCCACATACCCAGTGTCGTTCTGCATGGTGGCCGGCTCGCCGCGCATGTGCATCACTATCGCCGCGGCCCCCTCCTGGCGGACGACGTCCACCATGCCCTCGCGCAGCCCCGACACATCGTTCACGATGACCGCCCCGGCCTGAAGCGCCCTCCGGGCCACCTCCGGCCGGCGGGTATCGACCGAAACGGGCGCGCCGACCTCGGCGCTGACCCTCCTGATCACGTCAGCGATGCGCGCCCATTCCACATCCGGAGGGACCGGCATGGACCGGGGCCGGGTGGACTCCCCGCCCACGTCGATGACGTCCGCCCCCTCCCTCCTCATCTGCCAGGCCCTGGCCACCGCCGCATCGGCATCCAAGTGCCTTCCCCCGTCCGAGAACGAGTCCGGGGTGACGTTCAAGATCCCCAGCACCCTGGGCCTGGAGAGGTCCAGGGACCCGCCCTTCCATTCAAAGGCAGGCGGCTCCCCCGCGTAGCGGTCCCGCACGGCATCCTGGAGCTCACGGAGGAGGACCGACGCCTCCGCCGGCACTAGCGCCCCAAGGGCCAGAGGGGGGATCGCGACCAGGGCGCGAGGCCCATGACAAGGGAGCACCGTTCCCCCGTGAGGGGCCAGCTCCTTCCCCAGTGTCTCCATTCCCTCCGGGGGCAGGGAATCCAGGAAGATGAACCGTCTGAGGTCGATCTCGAAAAGGTCAAGGGCGCCCTCCGGAAGCCCGAGGCGGCGCCACTCCTCGCCCGCCTCGGCCCGGCTACGGTAGACGCGCACCCTTGCCATAGGTCCTCACAGCAGTCTGTCCACAAGCTGGACCAGGTCGATTATCTCCGGGGCGGCCCTTCCGACGGCCCCGGCCTTGAGGTTGGTCACGCAGAACGGGCATGTGGTCACCAGCATGTCAGCGAACGAGGCCTCGTCCACCCTTCGGCCGGCGATCCCCCGGGAAAGCTCGGGGTAGGCGGAGCGCACCCCCCCGCCCCCGCCGCAGCACGCCGCCGTCTCCCGGTTCCGGGCCATCTCCTTGAAGGTAGCCTCAGGGACCATGGACAGCACCTTGCGCGGCGCGTCGTAGACATGGCAGTGCCGGCCCAGGTGGCACGGGTCATGGTAGGTCACGACGCCCTTGTAAGGCCTCAGGGGGAGGTCCCTCTCGGCCAGATATTCGGTGATGTGCTGCACCTCGAACCCCAGGTCCAATCTCTTGGGGTACTCCTCCTTGAACATGCGGTAGCAGCCAGCGCAGGAGAAGATGACCTTCTCCACGCCCAGGGAGCGGATGCCGTCCACGTTCCTCCTCCACAGCTGCTCCACCGCCTCCTCGTCCACCCCGATCCGCTGCAGCACACTGCCGCAGCAAACCTCGTCCAGGAGGGTGTAGTCCTCCCCCAGCTTGTCCAGCACCGATATCGTGGCGTCCGCCAGGGCGCGGTCCCGATAGGCGGCGGTGCAGCCCACGAAGTACCCGACCTTGGCCCTCCTGGGCCTCTTCCCCAATGTATTTGGGACGCCCATCCCCTCGCCATAGGGGTTGCCGGTGGCGGCCACCCTGTCCACCAGGGCCCGGTGCCTCGGCAGCATGTGCCCGGCGGCCACCAGGTCGCGGCGGGCGCTCTCGACCACGTCCACGACCGCGATCTTGGACGGGCATCTCCGTTCGCAGTCCTTGCAGGTCGTGCATTGGTAGAGGTGCTCCAGGACCGACGGGTCGGCCGGGACCTCCTTCTGCAGGAGGCCGTAGGCCAGCACCATCCTCCCTCGGGCGACGCTGGGGTCCCAGCCCACCATCTGGAACGTGGGGCACACGCTCTTGCAGAACCCGCAGTAGGTGCAGGTCATGAGTTCCTTCCGAACCCGGCGGAGGCTCTCCGCCTCGATCATCTCACTCATCGGTACGCACCCTCGGCACGGTCACGCTGCCGTCGAGGAGAACAAGGACCTCCGCTTTGGCCTTTTGCCTCAGCAGTTCGTCAACCGCCTCCTGCAGGGAGAGGAAGGGGGCGATGCCCATATCCTCGAGGACCTGCGGCGGAAGGTCCGTCACCGCCCAGAGGTCGGCATGGCACATCACGTCGGCCAGCTTGGCGGCCTTGTGATACCCCAGGCGGTACTCTGTTCTCATGGCCTCCAACACCGCCCGCTTGTCCTTGGACATGCAGAGCTGGGTGACGAACGTGGTGTCTCCCAGGCCCTCCCTGCACTTGGACACCAGGATGATGACGCCCCCCTCCTTCACCGCCCACTTGGCATTGTCTATGGCCTTCTGCGACTGGTACAGGTCCACATCCATGGGATAGGGGGCGACGGTGATGACCGCGTCATAGCGCTTCGGGAGCGTTACGGAGAAGACCTGGTCCGCCCATTCCACAGCCTTCTTGAAGGCCAGATGCAGGTCGCCCGCGGCCGCCCGGTAGATGCCGTGATGGCGGTCAAGCACCACTTGGACGGAGAAAATGTCCTTCTTCACCATGGAGAGCGCGTCCATCATGTCCTCATGGACGGGGTTCCCTTCCAGCACCATGGTCTGGGCCTCCGGCCGCATGGCAAGGCGATGGTTCTGCTCGATCGTGCGGAAGGAGGCGACGCCAGGAAGGAACGATTTCCGCCCCCCCGTGTACCCGGCGAAATAGTGCGGCTCGACGCTGGTGATGATGATGAGACGGTCAGCGTTGACCGCGATCTCGTTCACCTCCATGTCCGTGCCGTTGCTCGATCTGCCTATGCGAACGCAGGGGGAGGTGCGCGCATCATGCACGACGATGCGCTCCCGCAGGTCCTCCAGGTGGTCCCCGAATATATATAGGAGCTCCTCCTCCGTCGGCGCACGGTGCGCTCCAGTGGCGATGAGGTAACGGGCCCGCCTGAGGTCCATCCGCTCCACCAGCGCGTCCAGGACCTTGGCGGTGGGGGTGGGCCGCGTACCATCGTTGACGATGAACACCACGTCCTTGGCGCCTTCCAGAAAGGACTTGAGGGTACGCCCTCCGCAAGGACGGGAGAGGGCCTTCTCTATCTCATCCTGGGAGCAGCTAACCTCGCAGGGACCGACGACATGGACCGGGACGGTGGCTGGGACATCCGCCTCCATCGTCCCCTTCTCGCCATAGGGTAGGAGCAGGTGCATGCGTTCCACCGTTGGCTAACGCACTATTAAAGGATTATCACATGCACCGATTGGTCCGCCGTCCGCCAATGGGAAGCCCGCCTACGGACCCTATGCAGGTCCCCGCGGTTCGATACTTGGGGCCGATCGGTCATAATGGTGCTCGAAACACGTCCCTTCCCCTCCGACCCCGTCGCAGGCGCGCCCCGGTCCTCATGGACCCCCATGACAAGCGTTGGCAGAGGGGGCGACCGGGCCCTCCCGCCCTTTCCATGGAAAGGGTTATTCGCCCCTCTTCCCCTCTCCTCTCCATGGCCCGGCTGAGCGACATAGGCGAGAAGGGGATCGTGCGCTCCCTAGTATCCATGCTGACCGTTTCGGCCAGGCTCGGGCCGGGGGACGACGCCGCGGCGGTGGAGCTGGGCGATCGCTATCTGGTGGCCAGCACCGATATGCTCTGGGAGGGGACCCACTTCCACCCCCGCATGTCCCGGTGGCAGCGGGGATGGATGGCCGCGGCCGTCAACCTCAGCGACATCGCGGCCATGGGCGCCCAGCCCCTGGGACTGTTACTGGCCATGGGGCTTCCAGCGGACCTGGATGAAGGAGATGTAAAGGGAATGGTCCAGGGGGCGGCGGACTGCTGCGATGCGTACGGCACGGACTATCTGGGCGGGGACACCAAGGAGTGCCCCCAGCTCGTCCTTGCCGGGGCCTCGCTGGGGCTGGTGGGAAAAGAGGGGCTGCTCACGCGCAAGGGGGCGTCCCGGGGGGACCTCCTGATGATGACGGGGACGGCCGGCATGGCCGCCGCCGGCCTGCTGGCGTTGGAGCTAGGGATCGACGAGAACAGAGCGATCACAGCCCTTTTCGAACCCCAGCCTCGCGTGAAGGAGGGGGCGCTGCTCTCCGCCAGTGGGGTGGTGACATCATGTACGGACATCTCTGACGGCCTTTCCACGTCCTTACAGGAGCTGGCCCTGGCAAGCGGAACGGCCTTCGAGGTGGACCGCCCCTCGGTGCCGATCGGCCCAGATGTGGAGCGGATCGCCCTGAAGGCTGGCAAGGACCCCATGGACCTGGCGCTTCACGGCGGGGGCGACTATCAATTGCTCTTCACCATCCGGCCGGATGGCCTGGACAGGGTGCTCGATGCGCTGGGGAGCGATGCGAGGGTCATCGGCCAGTGCATCGGAGGGAACCGGAACGTCTTGAGGAGCGGGGGCGTCCGCTCGGAACTGGAGCCGAAGGGATATGAGCATTTCAGACGTTGAGCCAAAGGAGGCCGCTTTCTGGGAAAGGGAGGATGGGGCGGTCCGGTGCCTCCTCTGCCCCCATTCATGTCTGATCCGGGAGGGGCAGAAGGGGATATGCCGGGTGCGGGGCAACATCGGCGGGACCCTGCGGGCATTGAGCTACGGGAAGGTCTCCTCCGTCCACCTGGACCCGATGGAGAAGAAACCCTTGTTCCATTTCCATCCAGGGGAGCCGGTCCTCTCGTTCGGGGGCGTGGGCTGCAACCTGCGGTGCCTGCACTGCCAGAACTATCCCATAGCCCAGGTCGGCCTGGGAGACCTCGAGCTGATGGAGGTACCTCCGGACGAGGTGCCCGGGATGTGCGTGCGCTCCGGCTCCAATGGCGTCGCCTGGACCTACAACGAGCCGACCATCTGGTACGAGTACATGATGGATGCCAGCCGTGCCTGCAAGGCCGAGGGACTGTTCACCGTCTCGGTCACCAACGGCTACATCCAAGAGGCCCCGATGCGCGCCTTGAAAGGGGTCATCGACGCCGTGAACATAGACGTCAAGGGGTTCACGGAGGAGTTCTACAGGCAGGTGTGCAAAGGATCGCTGGCCCCCGTTCTCCGAACGTGCGAGGTGGCGAAGGAGGTCGGAATGCACGTCGAGCTGACGTACCTGGTGATCCCCGGGAGGAACGACCGGCAGGAGGAGATCGCCTCCTTCTGCCAGTGGGTGCGGGACCGGATGGGGGTGGGCACGCCCGTCCACTTCTCCCGGTTCCATCCGGACTACAGGATGACCGACGTTCCGCCGACCCCCCGTTCCGTCATGGACATGGCGTACAAGGAGGGCGTGGCGCATGGGCTGGAGTACGTCTACGTGGGCAACATGGCCACGGAAAGGGGGGAGAGCACCTACTGTCCAAGGTGCGGGGCCCTGCTCGTCCGCCGGTACGGGTTCTCCGCCGAGCTGGTCGGCGTGACGGACCGAAGGTGCGCCAAATGCGGGCGGGAGACGGACATCATATGGTGAGCGGGGGCCGTCATACGCCCATCAGATAGAGGAGGGGATTGCCCACCAGGAGGGAGAAGGGCACCGCCACCGTGAGCGGGATCAGGAACGGGACCTTGGGGGTGACCCAGGGGCGCTCCACCCCGGCCTCGCGGAGGGCATCCCACCCCTCCTCCTCGTCGGAGCGGGGGAACAGGACCAGCCTCACCGCCCCATCGACCACCCTCTCCATTGACCAGACATGCCTCTGCTCCGCCTCTTCTAGCGCCATGCGGGTCCCGAAAAGCATCACCGGGAAGCGGACGTCCCCCCTTGCAAGGTTGACCACCAGGAAGGCCAGGGGCATCAACAAGGTGAGTATGGCCGCATTGAACAGCACGAGCAGCGGGAAGGGCATCAGCGTCAGGGCGGCCGGTTCACCGAGTTCCAATAGCGGCAGCCCTTCCAGTACCGGGTACTCAGGGAACACCAGGGACAGCGCCATCAGGGCCTTGGCGTCCGCCCCGCCCTTGATCACGTCCAACTGGTAAAGGATGAAGAAGAGGAGCATGAGCAGAGGGATGGTGACGAGGGCCCAATAGGCTCCCTCCCCGAAGTGCTCGACGGTCAGATAGCCGAAGCCGATCGCAGTGAGCGCGTAGAGCAGCAATGGGGGCAGGTTCACCCCGTCCTCGAACATGCCCGGGCGATCACGTAGCGTGTCGATGAAGACCAGGGCGATGAGGGCGAGGCAGGCCAGATATGGCCATGGAGCACCCTCCTCCCAGAGCCGGAGGCCGAAGAGCAGCGCCCCGCCCATGCCCATCACGTACCAGTGCGTGTCCGAGGCGGTCCGGCTGCGCCAGTCGGACACCGACGCGATGGCCATGACCACCACGGCCAGCCCGATCCGGGCCCAGGTCAGCTCTTCCATGCCCGGTTCATGCACGAATTACGATTAATTGCTTTGCCATGGCTCAGCAAGAAGCAAGAAATCTAATATAGGATGGAGGTGGTGGCCTGCCGGGGACTAATGGTACGGTCTAGGCAGGCGCTGTTCCATCTGACCGGGCTCATGGTGCTCGGCCTCGTCGTGCTCATGGGAGCCCTGGCTCCGGCCGTTTCGGCCGAACCGGTGAACGCCTTCCTAATAGGGGAAGAGCAAAGGGAAACGTCGGCAGGCACGACCGCCAAGTTCGAATGGGTCCTGTACAACAACGACACCTTTGATTACCTCATCATCCCATCCTGCGTTCTTCCAAGCGAGAGTGAGTACTCGATCGAGTTCGACCAATCCTTCATTGAGCTTGAACCAGGGGAATCCAAGTCCTTGATCATGGCCGTCTCGACCGCCCGGGAGATGCAGGCGGCCACGCTCTCCTTCGAGGTCGTGTTCGAGATACGCCAGTTGAACGAGGGGAATTCCACCTTCTCGCTCGTGCGGTCGGTGCAGCTGGAGGTCACCCCGGTGTTCGGGGCAATGGCGGGGAGCAACAAGGTCCTGGGCATCTGGGAGAACAATATGCCTTGGCCCCTGGACGGCAACGCCGGGGCGTTCCTGGTAAGCGTGGCCATATGGGCGGTGATAGCCCTGTTCATCATCCTGGTCGCCGACCCCCTCCTGCACAGGTTCACCTCCAAGACCGCCACCGAGCTGGACGACCTGGTCCTCAAGATAGTGCGCGGTCCTGTCCTCCTGCTGATGGTCTTGTACGGGGCGGTGAGCTCCCTGGAGATCCTGAACCTCGACAGTGGGCTGATCGCGGACCTGGAGATGGCCTACAGTGTGGCCTTCATCATGGTGATGGCGTGGCTCATCTACAAGATATACGACGGCGTGATCCTCTACTATGGCCATAAGCTCGCCACCAAGACCGATACGGAAGTGGACGACGTCCTCATTCCCATCCTTGAAAAGTTGGGCATGATCATCATCCCCCTCGTAGCCCTCGCGGTCATTCTGAGCCTGTTCGGCTATAACCTGACGGTGATCCTGGCCGGCCTGGGCTTCATGGGGATCGTCATCGGATACGCGGCCCAGGCCACCCTGGCCAACTTCTTCGCCGGGCTACAGATGATGTTCGATCGTCCCTTCAAGATAGGCGACCTGCTGAGGCTCGACAACGGGGACATATGCGAGGTGCGCCATATAGGGATGAGGGCCACCCATCTGTACAACACCTTCACTCATGAGCTCATAGTGGTCCCTAACAACGATATCGCCAACAAGAAGATAGTCAACATGGTCCTCCCTGACAGGAAGCTGAAGATCGCTGTGAAGGTGTCAGCGGCCTACGGCAGCGATGTGGACCTGGTCATGCGGTTGATGAGGGAGGCCGCCCAGGCCCTGCCTGAGGTCTTGGACGATCCGGACCACCAGACGGTCGTCCGCTTCACCGAATTCGCCGATTCCTCCCTCGACTTCACCGCATTCATATGGGTCAAGGACCTGGACCTGCAGTTCAAGGTGGCCTCCGACTACCGCACCGAGATCCTGAGAAGGTTCGCGGACAACAATATCGAGATACCGTTCCCACAGTCAGTGGTCTGGCTCAAGGACCTGAGCAAGGTCGAGCGACCAAAGGTCTGACGAAAAGGAATAATGCCATCCAAGCGCATTTACGATCAACGGAGCTGAGCAGCATGGAGGTAAAGGAGGCCATCAAGGCCAGGAGAAGCATTCGCAGGTACAAGCGCAAGGAACTGCCCTTGGAGGTATTGGACCGCCTCCTCGAGATGGCGAGGGCCGCCCCCTCAGGGGCGAACAGGCAGGCGTGGGAGTTCGTGATCATTACCGACAGGCTAAGGCTGAAGGGGCTGGTGCCGATATGCAAGGAGCAGGCCTTCATCGGGGACTGCTCCGCGTTCCTGGTGGGGGTAGAGGACCCTCACCAGAAATGGGCAAAGGTGGACCTGGCAATAGCCCTTGACCACCTTTCATTGGCCGCCACCGAGGAGGGGCTGGGTTCCTGCTGGATAGGGGCGTTCGACCCATCCAGGTTGGCCGAGTACATCGGACTCCCCCCGGACCGCACGATCACCGTCTGCATGGCCCTGGGCTATCCCGATGAGGCCCCCGCCCCCCGGGGTAGGAAGAAGCCGGAGGAGCTCTTCAGCTGGGACCGCTACGGGGTCCGGGAAAGGGAATGATCGACCGGGAGTTCCATCTGGCCGACCACGACCTCTATCTTGCAACGTTCAAGCTGGCCGCCCAGATCCCGAAGGGGATGGTCAGCACCTATGGGGCCATCGCCAAAGCCCTGGGCGACATCGCCGCCTCCCGCGCGGTCGGCCAGATCCTGGCCGCGGACATGGAGCGCCCGTTCCCGGTGCCATGTCATAGGGTCATCTACTCCGATGGGCGCACCGGCTGGTACATGGGGAAGGGCGAGGGGGCGGAAAAGAAGCAGGGGCTGCTGCGCTCCGAAGGCGTGCAGGTGGTCGACGGCCGGGTGCTCGACCTGGACCGTGCACTCTTCACCCAGTTCTCGGGCGAGCCGCTATTGGCGACCATGGCCGATTCCCAGAGGGAGATCGCGGCCCTGGTCGACCAGGAGGGCGACGCCCTCGGCTTCCAACGCATAGCGGGCCTGGACGTTTCATATCGGGGGGACGAGGCCTTCGCCGCCATGGCCGTGGTCGATCGGCGCGGGAAGGTCCTGGAGGAACGATCGGCCCGCTGCCCCGTTCGCTTTCCATACGTGCCCGGCTACCTGGGGTTCCGGGAGATGAGGCCTTATTCCCGTGTCATCGGGGAGCCCCGGGAGGACACGCTGTATCTCATCGATGGTCATGGCAAGGCCCATCCCCGGAGGGCGGGCATCGCCTGTCAGTTCGGGGTCGTGCACGGGGTGGCCTCGGCAGGGGTGGCGAAGACCATCCTGACAGGGGCGATGAGGGGTAGCTCCCTCTTGCTGGAGAGGGAGGAGGTCGGTCGTCTGGTGAGGACGCCGGGAGGAAGGGCGTACCTCGTCTCCGTGGGCCATCGTGCCAGCCTAGGCTCGGTGTGCCGACTGGTCTCCTCCCTGCCCTCGGACCCATTGACCATGGCGCACCGGCTGGCCAGCGCGGAGAGGAGGGCCGAGGCATGACCGATGAAGGAAACGGGGCGGTTCCCCCCGATGGTAGGGCAGGGGAGCTTTCCAACCCCGCCCCGGCGCTCCTCATATCGAAGGGATCGGGAGTAGAGGGCCATGAAAAGAGGTGGGCTTTCCCGGGCATGACAGGGCGCCCCGATGACCGCGCAGCCAACCGGGGAACGGAGCGTGCGGCCCCCGTCCCGACCCTCCGAGCCGAGGCCATGGCATTGAGCAAGGGCACGCATCAGCGGCATGATCGGTGAGATAAAGCACCGATACTGCATGATGCATCTGGACCGCTTTAGGCAGGGGGCGGGCCCCGGGCCAAAAGACCGGAGGACCGCGGTCGCGAGGAAAGGCGTTCATGCCCGAAGGCTCGCTCGGGAAGCGGATCAGGTCCCCATCGAAGCGGGATGCGCCCTCCGCAGGCCGTATCCTTTCAATATTTACGCGCTTTCTAGGAATATATTAATAATATTTTACTATTAACTGAGGTTTGCATACGAAATCGGAAAAAACCACCTGGGAGGATGTTAGATTGATCGACCGGTTGGACGACAGGATAATGGAGATACTGAAGAAAGACTCACGACGTCCCTTCGTGGAGATAGCCAATGAGCTAGAGGTTTCCGAAGGGACCATCCGGTCCCGGGTGAAGAAACTGCTCGACGAGGGAGCGATCCAGGCCTTCACGATAAAGACCAGCAGCAAGAACGTCAAGGCATTGGTGGAGGTGAAGATCGAGGTGAACGTCAACACCTCAGAGATTGCGGACCGGATCGCCGAGTTCGAGGGCGTTTCTGAAGTCTACGAGGTCACCGGGGAAGAGGACATAGTGGTAATAATCGACGTCACCTCGTCCCCTCAGCTGAACGAGATCATCGAGCGCATCCGTCGGTTCGACAACGTGGAATCGACCAGGACGCGGCTGATACTCAAGGAGCATTTCGGAGGTTGATACTATGTTCAAGGGCTGCGCCACCGCGCTGATAACCCCGTTCCGGGAGGATGGGGAGATAGATGAGGAAGGATTGCGAGAGCTGGTGCGCATGCAGGAGAGGGCAGGCGTGGACGCCCTCGTCCCGTGCGGCACGACGGGCGAGTCCGCGACCTTGACGCACAAGGAGCACCTCAAGGTCATCGGCATCGTGCGGGAGGAGGCCAAGAGGGCCCAGGTCATCGCCGGCGCCGGCAGCAATGCCACCCACGAGGCCATCCACCTCTCCAAAGGGGCCAAGGACCTGGGCGTGGACGGCGTCCTGCTCATCTCCCCCTACTACAATAAGCCGAATCAGAAGGGCATCTTCCGCCATTACGAGGCGATCGCCAAGGCGGTGGACATCCCCATCGTGGTGTACAACGTCCCGAGCCGCACCGGTTCAAACATAGCGGCCAGCACGGTCAAGCGGCTCTCCGAGGTGCCCAACATAGTGGCGCTGAAGGAAGCCAGTGGCAACATGGCCCAGATCAACGCCATCCTTGCCAGTGTCCCCGAGGGCTTCAGCGTGCTGTCTGGGGACGACATGTTCACCTATCCAATGATGGCCCTGGGCGCCAAGGGCGTGATCTCCGTGACCTCCAACGTCGTCCCGGAGCTGATGGTGGAGATGACCCATGCCGCCCTCGAAGAGGACTGGGCAAGGGCCAGGGCATTGCACTTCAAGCTACTCCCGCTCTTCAACGACCTGTTCCTGGACACAAATCCCATCCCGGTGAAGACGGCCATGCGGATGCTCAAGCGGCCGGCGGGCGTCTTCCGTCTGCCGCTATGCGACATGGAGCCGGCCACGACCGAGACCCTCAGGAAGACCCTGGTGGCCATGGGGCTGCTTTAAGGCAGGGGGGCTCAGGCATGATCGACGTGGCGGTGGCCGGGGCCACAGGCAAGCTAGGCTCCATGGTGTGTTCCCTTGTCAGGGAACAGGCCGATATGAGGCTGGTCGGAGCGGTCGTATCCGCCGAGGGAGGGAAGGCTGGCACGGAAATATGCCCAGGCGTCAGGGCCGTGGGCCCGGACGGATTGGAGGAGCTGTGCCATCGTTGCACGGTGCTGGTCGACGTGACCAACGCCGCCGCGGCCGAGAGGAACGTCCCGGTGGCGATCAAGGCCGGGGCTAACGTCGTGGTCGGGACCACGGGCCTCTCGCCCGTTCTCCTCGAACGGATAGGCGCGATGGTCAGGGCCCAGGGCACGTCCGCATTGGTCACCCCCAACTTCTCAATCGGGGTGAACGTCTTCTGGAAGGCCTGCCAGACCTTGGCAAGGGCATTGCCGGAGTACGAGGTGGAGATCATAGAGGTCCACCATGACAAGAAGAAGGACGCGCCGTCGGGAACGGCGGTCAAGGCCGCTCAGCTCATTGCCGCGGAGAACGGGGTGGACCGCTTCGTGCATGGGCGGAACGGAATGGTCGGTGCCCGAGGAAGGGAGATAGGCATTCACGCTGTCCGGGCCGGGGACGTGGTCGGGGAGCACACGGTCATATTCGCGGGCAACCGCGAGCGCATCGAGCTGACACACCGGGCGCACTCGCGCATGGCCTTTGCCGAGGGCTGCATAGTCGCCATCCGATGGATAGCCCCCCTGAGGGACGGCAAGGTACATGGGATGGACGAGGTGCTCGGTCTATGAGGAAGGTCATGAAGTTCGGGGGGACCAGCGTAGGCTCCGCCGAGGCGATGGCCCGCACCGCGGACATCGTGCTGAGCTACGATTGTCAGAGGGCCATCGTCGTTTCGGCCATGGCCGGGGTGACCAATTCCCTCATCGAGGTCATGGGCGAGGGGAGAAGGGAGGTCCAGGAGTACCTGGGCTGGCTCAGGCAGAGGCACCTCGATGTGGCCATGAAAGGGGTGTCCAAGGAGCTGATGCCCGACTACCTTGAGCAGTTGGAGCATCGGCTGTCCGGTCTGGGGCACCTCATCCATCTGTACAGGCAGGACGAGGACCGGATCATGTACCAGGACGCGGTCTCCAGCTGGGGGGAGCGCCTCTCCTCCCTCACCCTGGCCTTCATTCTTCGTAGCCGGGGGGCGGATGCGGTGGCGCTCACCTCGGAGGAGGCGGGCATTGCGGCCACCGGCCCCCCTGGCAACGGAAGCGCGGTCCTACCAGCGACCGAAGCGAACTTGAAGCGAACGGTGGTACCGCTGTTGAGGGAGGGCAAGGTTCCGATCATAACAGGCTATTACGGCGTGGACGACCGGGGCCGGCCATTGACGTTCGGCCGCGGCGGCTCCGATTACTCAGCGGCCGTGATAGGATACGGGGTGGACGCCGACGCGGTGGAGATATGGACCGACGTGGACGGCTTCATGTCCGCCGACCCCCGGGTGGTGAAGGGCGCCCGGACCATAACGGAGATGGACTACGGGGAGGCGGCCGAGCTGGCGTACTTCGGGGCGAAGGTCCTTCATCCCAGGACGATCGAGCCGGCCAAGCGCAAGGGGGTGGTAGTGACGGTCAAGAACACCTTCAACCCCTCCGGGCAGGGGACGCGCATCCACAGGCTCAGCCGCAGCAGCGACGACCTGCTGCGCAGCGTGGCCCTGAAGACAGGGCTGGCCATAGTGAAGGTATACTCCTCCGAGGTGGTTTACCAGCCGGAACTGGTCGCCAGGGTCCTGGAGGCGATTAGCGCGGACGGCACGACCGTCTACGCCGTTTCCACCTCACTGTCGACCTTGGCCGTGGCCGTGCCCTCCGCTTCGGTGGAGGACGTCTGCGCCAGGCTCAAGGGCTTCCGGGAGCAGGTCGAGGCCATCACCGTCAAGGAGGACGCAGCCCTGATCTGCGCGGTCGGGGACGGGATGCTCGAGAGGTGCGGCGTATCGGCCAAGATATTCGCCGCGGTGGCCGATGTCGGGGCCAACGTGGAGCTTATATCGGAGGGAGCCTCTGACATAGCGCTCAACTTCATGGTCGGGGGCTCCAAGGCCATCGAGGTCGTGAGAAGGCTGCACGAGCTGTACATATCCAAGTAGGTGCTTGAATGAGAGAGTTCCAGAGGAGAAAGGACACCATGCTCATCGGCGGGGTGTCGGCAACCAAGATCGCTGCGCGCTTCGGCACCCCGGTCATGGTCACCGACGAGGACGCCCTAAGGGAGAACTACCGCGCCCTGCACAGGGCGTTCAACGCCGTCTTTCCAACGCGCGTCCATTACGCCTGCAAGGCCAACACGAACCTCAGCATCCTGCGCATACTTGAGCAGGAGGGCTCCTGCATAGACGCCGTATCCATCGGCGAGGTGGACTCGTGCCTTCGGGCGGGCTTCTCCCCCGACCGGATCCTGTACACCGGGGTCGGGGTCTCGGAGGAGGAGATGCGGCAGGTGGTGGAGCGCAAGGTGCCCATCAACGTGGACTCCATAGGGCAGCTCAGGCGCCTGGCGGCCATCGACAGCCATCATCCGATAGCATTGAGGGTGAACCCCGACGTCGGTGCCGGGCACTCCCAAAAGGTGGTCACAGGGACCAAGGGGGCCAAGTTCGGGATCCCCAAGGAAGAGATCGTCCAGGCCTTCGCCGAGGCCCTCAGGCTCGGCTTCTCCCCGAAGGGCCTGCACGCCCACACCGGCTCCGGGGGGAGCGATCCCACCGTGTTCGGCAGGGTCACCGAGGTCCTGGTGGATATATTCGAACGCGTGCGGAGCGAGCTGGGCCTGGACCTCGAGTTCCTGGACATAGGCGGGGGCATCAGCATCCCCTACCGCCCGGAGGAGCTGAGGCCGGACCTGGACGCGATCGCCGCGGAGGTCGCCGCCAAGCTGAAGGGCAGCAGCGTCAGGACGCTCGTCGTGGAGCCTGGAAGGTACATCGTCGCGGACACCACCGTCCTGCTGACAAGGGTGAACGATGTCAAGTCCACCCCGGTGAAGGACTACGTCCTAGTGGACGCCGGTTTCAACACGCTGATCCGCCCTGCGTTCTACGATGCCTATCACCACGTGGCGGTGGCCAACAAATTCGGGCAGCAGGCCCAGCTCAAGTACGATGTGGCCGGCCCCCTCTGCGAGAGCGGGGACTACCTGGCGAAGGAACGTTACCTGCCCAAGGTGGAAGTGGGCGACCTCCTGTGCGTCTATGACGTCGGGGCCTACGGCTTCTCGATGTCCTCCAACTACAACACCAGGCCGCGCTGCGCGGAGGTCCTGGTGTGGGAAGGGAAACCCTTCCTGATCAGGGAGAGGGAGGGGCTCAAGGACCTCCTCCGTCACCAGAAGGTGCCCCCGAGGCTGAGCCAATGAGGTTCTGGAAATATCACGGACTGGGCAACGACTTCGTGCTTGTGGAGGACCTTGATGGAACGGTGGCCAAGGACCCGGACCTCGTGCGCTCGGTGTGCCATCGGCGTTTCGGCGTCGGGGCGGACGGCGTGCTCTATCTGGGGAGGAGCGAGAAGGCCGACTTCGCCATGCGGGTGATGAACGCCGACGGCTCGGAGGCGGAGATGTGCGGCAATGGCATCCGGTGCCTGGCCAAGCACATCTACGATATGGGGTACAAGCGGGAGGAGAGGCTGACGATAGAGACCCTGGCCGGCGTGAAGGAGGTCACCGTGGCCGTGGTCGACGGCAAGGTGGCGACGGCCACGGTGGACATGGGCAGCCCCGTTCTGGACCGTCCCGCCATCCCGATGAGGGGGGAGGGAAGGTTCATCAACCAGGGGATCGAGGTGGCGGGGAAGGTGGTGCATGGTACCGCGGTGTCCATGGGCAACCCTCATCTGGTGATCTTCGACCCGCTCCCGGACGAGGACATCGAAAGGCTCGCCCCCCTCCTCCACGCCCACGAGCTTTTCCCTCGCCGTACCAACGTAGAATTCGTTAAATGGAGGGATGGGATACTGGAGGCGCGCGTGTACGAAAGAGGGGCCGGATGGACAATGGCCTGTGGGACTGGCGCCTGCGCCACCGCGGTGGCCGCCAGCCTGCTGGGGACCATCGAGCTGGGCAGGGAGGTGCAGGTGCGGCTCCCGGGCGGAAGCCTGTGGATAACCGTAGCACAGGACCTCTCGCGGGTGACCATGCGCGGCCCGGCGACCCGGGTGTTCGAAGGGCGGATGTGAGACGCTATGGTGTTCGATTACGCTAACAGGCTGAAGTTGCTGCCTCCCTATCTCTTCGCGGAGATCGAGGAGAAGGTGGAAAGGAAGAGGAAGGAAGGGGTGGACATCATCGATTTCGGCATCGGGGACCCGGACCTGCCGACCCCAAGGCCGATCGTCGAGTTCATCAAGAGGGAGCTGGACGATCCGGGGAACCACCGCTACCCCTCCAGCGCTGGGGAGGCTGACACCCGGAAGGCCATCGCCCAGTGGTACAAGGAACGCTTCAAGGTGGATGTGGACCCCAACGGGGAGGTGGCCATCCTCATCGGCTCCAAGGAGGGGCTGGCGAACATCTGCCGGGCCTTCGTCAACCCGGGGGAGAAGGTCCTGGCCCCTGACCCGGCCTACCCCGTCTACGCCCAAGGGGGCGCCCTCCTGACGGACGCCGTCCCGGTGCGCTTCCCGCTTCTACCGGAACGAGGCTTCCTGCCGGACATGGAGTCCCTGCCGACGGACGCCCGCATGGTCTACCTGAACTACCCCAACAATCCCACCGGGGCGGTGTGCGATGAGGAGTTCCTCCTGGGCGCCTCAAGGTGGTGCATCGAGACCGATACGATCCTGTGCTACGACAACGCCTACTCGGAGATGACCTTCGACGATTACATCGCGCCCTCCGCGCTGCAGGTGGCCCAGGGGGACGGGACCATCGAGTTCGGCTCCATGTCGAAGACATTCAACATGACCGGCTACCGCATCGGCTACGCGGTGGGGGACGCCGACCTCATCTCCGGCCTGAAGAAGGTCAAGTCCCAGATCGATTCTGGCGCGCCCAAGTTCCTGCAGAGGGCGGTCACCATGGCCCTGGGGGCGTATGAGGAAGGAGAGAGGCCGCAGATGGTCAAGGACAACATAGCCGTCTACCAAAGGCGCAGGAACGTGCTGGTCACGGGGCTACGCAGGCTGGGCTTCAAGGTGGACCCACCCAAGGGGACCTTCTATCTCTGGCTGAAGGTGGACGGTCCCTCCCTGGAGTTCGCGGAGAGGCTGCTGAGCGCCGGCGTGGTCGTCACCCCCGGGATCGGCTTCGGGAGGAACGGTGAGGGCTATGTGCGCATGGCCACCACCCAGCCAGTGGAACGGATCGAGGAGGCCCTGGAAAGGATGGCCAAGGTCCTCTAGGCTACTTCCCCGTCTCCCTTCGGTACGCGGCCTTGAGCCCCTCGACCACGGGCAGGGGCTTGCCCATGATGTAGTTCTCCAGCGCCCCCCCGCCCGTGCTCACATAGGAGAAGCGGTCGCAGCAGTTGAAGCGCTGCGCGGCGCTGACCGTATGCCCGCCCCCGATGACGGAGAAGGCGCCGCTGGCGACCGCCGCCTCCATCAGGGCCTTGGTCCCCACGGAGAACTCCTCCCGCTCGATCACCCCTGCCGGGCCGGAGATGAAGACCGTGCAGGCCTGGGCAATTATGTCCGCGAACCTGGCGGCTGTCGTGCGGCCTATGTCCATGATCTGCAGCTCGGAAGGAAGGGCGCTCACAGGCACCTCCTTCCGGACGCCCCCATCGTCCAGGGCGACGTCCACAGGGATCTCGATGCGCTCCCCGTACCTGTCCATGAGCGCCTTGGCCGCCTCCAGGTTGTCCTCCGTGAGCTCGTTCATCAGGACCTGCTCGCTCTTCGCTCCCAGGTCTATGCCCCTCGCCTTCAGGAAGGCGTTTCCGACCAGCCCGACGAGCAGCACCTTGTCGGCGATACCGTCCCGGAGCACGCGCTCGACGACCTTGACCGCGTCCGCGAACTTGGCGCCGCCGAGCACGAAGACGCAGGGATGGGAGGGGGAATCGATGACCCGGCGCAAGGCCTCCAATTCCTTCTCCATCAGTCTGCCGGCGGCCGAGGGCAGGACAGCCTGGAAGCCGACAAGGGAGCAATGGGAGCGGTGGGCGGCGGCGAACGCGTCCGAGATATAGAGGTCGGCCAGGGCAGAAAGCTCCCGGACCATGGGGGACTGGCGGTGCTGCTCCATGTCCACCTTGTCCATCTCGCTCTTCTCGTCCCTCGCGTTCCGGAGCATGATGACCTCCCCCGGCCTCATACTCTTGATCGCCCTCTTCGCCCTCTCCCCGTAAATGTCATCGATATAGGTGACCTCGGTCCCAAGGAGTTCCGAGGCGCGCTTGGCATGGCGTTCAAGGGGGATGTAGTCCCACTCCCCCGGCCGGCTCTGATGGGCCAGGATGACCACCTTCGCCCCGCGGTCCACCAGCTCCCGCAGGGTGGGAAGGATCTCCCGGATGCGATTGTCGTTGGCCAGCTCTAGTGTGTCCCTGTTAAGCGGGCAGTTGATGTCCACGCGATAGATGACGGTCTTCCCCTTTACGTCCAGATCGTCCATGGTGAAGTGGTCCTTCATGGCAAATTCCCCGGCGGCCTCAGACCCTGTCAGCGGCAGCTCCTCAGCACGGGGATGGCGATTGAATAAAAAATGATTTGCCTGGGCGCCCTGGGGCCATCGCCCCCCTTGTCCAGGCACCTCCCCTCCGAGCGGAAAGGGAGAGGTCCCGGCGAACCGTTCGGAGCGCAAGGGAGAAAAATGTGCAGGGGAAAACCTGCCAGGCTACGTGATGGAAGGTCCGGGACCATGCCTCCCCACGGTCTCCACGATGGAATTCCAGGATCAATGCCCGGTAGTCCCCAAGGCATTAGCGTCGCTTTTGAGGGACCCTGCGTCCATCCCATAGGCAGGCTTGCCCCTTTCTCGGTCCCGATGGACCTCGATCGCCGCGCCGGCAGGGGCTCCCGATCGCCAAATGCCTCGCAGCCCCGACCGGGTTTGCCATGAAGAGGGTGGTGCGCCCGATCGCCTGACGGGAGACGACCGGACGCCCCTCCCATGGCCTAGCGAAGCCCTATCGCCCTGTCAGTCCTCTCGATGGAGGCCAGGTTATTCTTTTCCATCTTCATCATGGCCCGGACGCAGTCCACGTTCTCCGGGACCACGTCGCTCTCCTGATGGATGGCCTGGTAATAGTAGAGGGTGTTCCCCACCATCCTGATCCCGTCCTTCCAGATGGCAATGTCCATGAGGTCCCCGCGCGGCCGGCCCAGGTCCTTGGCCAGCTCCATGACCTGGCCGGTGTTCTTGATACCGTCCTTCCCGGAGATGAGCCTCACCCTGGGGGTGGAGGCCCACACGTCCAAGACCTCCTTCTCGCTGGGCCCGCCCTTCAATTCGACGGAGATGCAGTGCAGGTGCATGAGGGTGGTGGGGGTGACCACGGCCATCGTCTGGATGTCCAACCCGTGCATCACCGTCCTTACGTCCGGCCCATGATGGGTCGGCAGCTTCAGCGAAGGCTCGATGGCGTTCAAGGCGGCCCCCTTCTTGTCCGCAGGGTCCGCCCCCCGGCGCACAAGCGATGCGAAGGCCCGCTCGATCCCGAAGGCCTGCTGCAACGGGAAAAGGGTGCGGACAAGGCCAGTGGTGTTGCAGGACACGACCCGCACCGCCGAGGCCCCCCAGGCCTCATGATAGTTGGCAAGGGCGTTGAAGGAAATGCCCGCCAGTTCGTGGGCCTCCCCTCCCTGGAAGATGGCCTTTACCCCCGCCTTGGCATAGAGGTCCTTGTTCCTCTCCCCGGTCCCGCCGGGGGTGCAGTCCACGATCACGTCCACCTTCTTGAGCAGGTCGTCCAGCGTGCCAGCGACCTTGATCCCCGCCCCCTCGAACCCGTCCACGTCCTCAGCCCTGGCAGCGTAGAGCGGATGCCCCTCCCGCAGGGCGGTGGAGGCCTCATACGAAGGGCGGGTCTTGGTCACGCCCACGATCTCCATGTCGTCCTGTTCCTTCACAGCCCAAGCCACCCGTTTCCCTATCGTGCCATAGCCGTTGACGCCGACCTTGACCTTCATATGACCCCTTCCTACGTCATCCAGATGGCCGCGGCCGGTTATCATCGTTTTGGTATGACCACGGACGCGATACGAACAATGAACGCCCAATTGAAAGTAACAGGAAAAAAAGGTCCAAAGGGGTTCGGCGGGCCTATTTGCGCTCTTCTAGGGCCTTCATCTTGCCGTACGCCCTGGAGATGAGGACGATCGCGACCACCGCAACGATAGTGACGATCACGGCGTAGATCAGCAGTCCGAGGGTAGAATCCTCCGCTGTCCCAAGCCAGTCCTCGATCAGCTGCGAGATAGCCCCGTTCCACGCCAGAGCGGCGACGAACCCGAACGCGGCCGTCATCAGGGCCACGATCTTGTCCATTATCTCAATTTTCAAGCTTGCCATTGGGTCCCTCCTTGAAAAAGGTTGGCCAATTATCTCCCTGGCCATTATTTAATGCTTGTTTAGTCCAGGGATGGGCGGGCAAGGGAAGCAACGGTACCCTTGGCGGTCACAATTGAAATAGCGGGGCGGGGATGAAGGGGCATGGGTGTAATGACGGCTATAGGGCAGACCGCCTACTACGGCACCTGGTTCCTGAAGGAGCTGCTTGGCATCAAGCGACCGCTCGCGACCACCATGATAATCACCTATCATTGCAATCTAAGGTGCAAGCATTGCCAGATCGCTGATGGCCTTCCGATGGTGCCGCAGCCTCACAGCATCTCGTACCAGGCGGCGGTGGAGGAGATGCAGGCCTCGTACGAGCGCGGGGCGAGGGTCCTGTTCTTCGAGGGCGGCGAACCGACCTCCTGGCGGGATGGCGAGCGCACCCTGCGGGACCTCATCCTGGCTGGCCGGGAAGTAGGGTTCTTCGTCACTGGCTACACCACCAACGGGACGAACGTCCTGTACCCCGAGAGCGACGTCATCTCCGTGTCCCTCGACGGGCCCAAGGAGGTGCACGACGCCATAAGGTGCGAGGGCGTCTTCGACAAGCTCATGGCCAATCTGCAGACGATCGACCACCCCAACGTCTTCGCCAACATGGTGGTCATGCCGGAGAACCAGCATCTGGTTCGGGAGACCGCGCAGATCGTCAAGGACAACCCGCACATGAACGGGTTGATGCTCAACTTCCTGACCCCCCCTCCGGAGTCCAGGGTGCTCAGCATGGAGGAGAAGCGCAGGGTGGTGGAGGAGGTCATCGCGCTGAAGAAGGAGGGCTACCCCATCCTCAACTCCAATAAGGCCCTCCATGAATTGCTGATGGAGGATTACTCGGAACGATGCCCGTTCTGGGCCTCGGAGTTCGTGCTCCCCGACAGAAGCAAGTGTTACGGATGCCCTATGCGGGGGGAGGCGTGCAAGCGATGCGGCTTCAACGCGGTGCGCGAGTACTCCCTGATCACCCGGGGCAGCATCGCTACCATAATGTCCATGGCAGGGCGCTTTGGACTATCAACGAAATGACGATCAGGACCTCGCTGACAATGACCATCTTGACGATCTGAGGCGCCGGCCTTATAAAGCGCAGCTCGTCCTCCTTGTTATGAAGCCCCTTCATCATCCTCCGGCTCATGGGAACGGTCAGCAGGAGGACCAGGAACACTGGGTGGAAGTAAACCAACGCCAGCTGCATGGCGTGGACGGCCACCAGGATCACGCCTACCACGGTCACCGCCCTCTCCAGGCCTAGGCGTACGCACCAGTCCCTCTCCCCGCCCTTGAGGTGGGCCTCGTACCCCGACATCTGGTCGACGAAGCGCATGAGCATGACGGAGGTTCCCACGAGCAGCGCTATCAGGAACATCTGCCAAGACCACTCAGGCCAGATGACGTAATAGGTGAAGAACGCCATCATGAAGAACGAGACGCCCACGTCCAGCTCCCCCAACCCGCGTGCCCCCAGGTTGAGCGGAGGGGCGGTGTAGAAGTAAGCCAGGAAGAGACCGATGGCCCCGAGGACGATCACCAGCGGCCCGCCGTGCCGGATGATGGGCACGGCGGTGATGATGGCCAACGCGAGGATTAGGGCCAGGACCAGCTTGCCGGTCCGCTCGCTCACCTCGCCCCTGTCGAAGATGTTCCCCTCCCAGTACACCCTTTCGTCGTACAGCTCCTTGATGGCCTCCTCGCGCTCCTTTGTAAGGAAATCGAACCGGGTGGCGTCCGTGCCGCTCCTGTGATCGAAGTAGTCATTGCTGAGATTGGCGAACAGGGCGAAAAAGAAGATGTCCAGGGGGATCACCGCGGCCAACAGCCATTCGTCGCAGACCGTGAGCGCGAACGCCGCGCCGGTCACAGAGGCCATCACGAACGGGAGAGTATAGCTTATCCTGAGCATGTTCAGCAGTGTGCGGTACAGCCCTCTCTTCTCCATCGGAACACCGTGGCGGAAAGATGAGAAAGGGGATATAACGGTTGCCTCGGCCGGGCCTCGCCCGAACTAGGGGGACTGGGCCCCACGTCCCTGCTCCATCTGTAACGTCCTCCTGCCGCGGGCGTTGGTCCCTCGCGGCCCTCTACACCCTCCTTGTCGATCCCCAGCACGCCTTCTGAGGGGCGGAGGGGATGTCAGATATTCTTAAATATCATCGTCGGCATGAAGTTAATCCGTGTCAAGGACCAACATGGGTGAGAGGACATCACTGCTTTTGCCGTCGCTCACTGTGGTTGTCGTCTTGTGACAGAGGAGGCCGTTCAGGCCATCCTCCTCCATCGAATTGAGGGGTCAGTGTATGAAAGGCGCAAGGGCTGTTCTGGAACTGCTTGAAGGGCAGGGTGTGGACGTCATGTTCGGTTATCCAGGCGGGGTCACGATCCCACTGTACGACGAACTTCTGGATTCGAGCATCCATCACGTCCTCGTCCGCCATGAGCAGTGCGCCGCCCACATGGCCGATGGCTACTCCAGGACCACTCCCAAGACGGGGGTGTGCCTGGCCACCTCCGGGCCCGGGGCCACCAACCTTGTGACCGGGGTCGCGACGGCCTACGCCGATTCCTCCCCCATGATGGTCCTCACCGGCCAGGTGGCCACCGCCGCCATCGGCAACAACGCCTTCCAGGAGGCGGACATCTTCAGCCTGATGATGCCGATCACCAAGCACAACTACCGGGTGCTCAAGCCTGACGACCTTCCGGAGGCGATCAAGCGGGGCATGGGCATCGCCAACAGTGGGCGCAAGGGGCCGGTGCATATCGATCTCCCGGTGGATGTGCTAAGGGGGGATATCGACCCAGCCCGATTGAACGAGAGCTTCCCGGTGCCCGCCCCGTTCGAGGACCTCTCCCAGGTGCTTGACGCGGCCAAGCTCCTCAGGGACGCGGAGAGGCCAGTACTCCTTGTAGGCGGAGGGGCGAGATGGTCCAACGCATCCAGCGAGGTGCAGAGGCTGGCCGAGATGCTCCCGGCGCCGGTCATCACGACCATAATGGCCAAGGCCATCATCCCTGAGGACCATCCCCTTTCGTTCGGCATGCTGGGCATGCACGGTCGGGAATGTTCGCGCAGGGCCCTGCTGGAGGCGGACGTCATCTTCGCCATAGGGGCCCGCTTCTCCGACCGCACCATCGGCTATGACAGCGATGTGCCCAAGGAGACCAAGGTCATCCACCTGGACATCGATCCCATGGAGGCCGGCAAGAACTACCGCACCAAGGTGCGCCTGGTGGGGGACGCGAAGAAGGGGCTGCAGATGGTCATCAAGGCCCTCGGCCGACCAAAGGGCGAGAGCGCCTGGGGCCGCCGGGTGAAGGAGCTGCACGAGGGCTGCGAGTGCAATATCGACATCGATGAGGAGCCCATAAAGCCTCAGAAGGTCATCTGGGAACTGCGCAAGGCCATCGCCCCGGACGCCTTCGTCGTCACCGAGGTGGGGCAGAACCAGATGTGGGCGGCGCACTTCATGCGGCTGAGGCATCCCAGTCAGTTCGTGACCTCCGGAGGGATGGGCACGATGGGCTTCGGCTTCCCGGCCTCCATCGGCGTCAAGTACGCCCATCGCGACAAGCAGGTGGTGGACGTCGCCGGGGACGGCAGCTTTCAGATGGTATTCCAGGAGCTGGCCACGGCCATGAGCGAGGACCTGCCCGTGGTGGTCTGCCTGCTCAACAACGGGTGGCTTGGGATGGTCAAGCAGTGGCAGAAGCTCATGTGGAACAGGCGCTACTGCGGGACGGAGCTGCGCAACAACCCTGACTTCGTCAAGCTGGCCGAGGCCTTCGGAGCGGGGGGCATGACCATCACCCGCCCCAGTGAGCTGGCCGATGGGTTCAGGGCCGCCTTCGCCTCCGACGTGCCGTTCGTGCTCGACATTCGGACCGACCCGGAGGAGGACATGCTGCCGATGGTGCCTGGCGGGGTGAGCAGCATCGATGGGACGATCCGCAACCGCTGCCGCTGGAACCAGGATGCCCGCTAGGTTCGAACATTGTAAATAATGAGGATAAAATGCGGGAACGCTCAATGGTGATCTAATGGCAAGGATATATCACGAATCGGACGCCGATCTAGGCGTTCTGAAGGGCAAGAAGGTCGCGGTCATCGGTTTCGGAAGCCAGGGCAAGGCGCAAGCCCTTTGCCTGCACGACAGCGGACTGGACGTGACCGTCGGCGTCCGCAAGGACGGCAAGTCCTGGACGGATGCCAAGCGGAACGGGCTGAAGGTGGACACCGTGGCCGGCGCCGTCAAGGGCGCGGACGTGGTCATGGTCCTCATCCCTGACGAGGTGCAGGGCGATGTCTTCAAAGCCGAGATAGGACCGAACCTGAAGGAGGGCGCGGCGTTGGAGTTCGCCCACGGGTTCGCGATAACCTTCGGGACCATCAAGCCCCCCAAGACCGTGGACGTCATAATGATGGCGCCGAAGGCGCCTGGCCCCATGGAGAGGAAGGTCTTCCTCGAGGGCTTCGGCGTTCCCGCCCTGATCGCCGTGGAGCAGGACCATACCGGTAAGGCCAAGGCCATCGCCCTGGCGCTCGCCAAGGGGCTCGGCTCCACCAAGGCTGGCGTTCTGGAGACCACCTTCCGCGAGGAGGCCACCTCGGACCTGTTCGGGGAGCAGGCCGTCCTGTGCGGGGGCGTGACCGCCCTCATCAACGCCGGCTTCCAGACGCTGGTCAAGAGGGGCTACCAGCCCGAGATCGCGTACTTCGAGTGCCTCCACGAGGTGAAGCTCATCGTGGACCTCATCTACTCCGGAGGCATGATGAACATGTGGAGGAGCGTCTCCAACACCGCCGAGTACGGCGGCCTGACCGCTCGCGACCAGGTCATCAACGAGCAGAGCAAGGCGGCCATGGAGAGGTTGCTGGACCGCATATGCTCCGGGGAGTTCGCGAAGGAATGGCTCGAGGACGCCCAAAAGGGCATGCCCCGAATGAAGGCCCTGGAGAAGGCCGAGAGCGAGAGCCAGATAGAGAAGGTGGGCGCCGAGATCCGGGCCCTCTTCGAAAGCAAGTAGGCAAACCATTTTCCCTTTTCAACCCTTTCCCTCATCGGGAAAGGGCATGGACAGGATCCTGTTGCGCACCCGCTACGACCGATGGGAGATCGAGCTGAACGACACCCTAGCCGCCTTCAAGCTGTACGAGGCGCTTCCGTTGGAGCGGGAGATCAACGTTTGGGGCGGGGAGATCTACTTCGCCGTCCCGGTGGAGTGTAAGCTCGAGAACGGAAGGAAGATCATGGAGGAGGGTGAGGTGGCCTTCTGGCCGGAAGGGAACGCCCTGTGCATCTTCTTCGGGAGGACCCCCGTGTCCACCACCTCCAGGCCCGAGGCCTACTCGCCTGTGACGCCCGTGGGGCGGGTGCTCGGGGGCCTAGATGCGCTGGCAGCGCTGCCGGACCGCACCCGGGTGACGCTGGAAAGATTGGACTGAGGGCCTTCGTCCGTCAGGCGCCTCCCACTATCTCCAACCCGTCGAACCGTATGGAAGGGACGATGCAATTGCGGTGCACGGCAACGTCGTTCCCCACCGCCCCCACGTTCCTTAAGGCCTGGTAGAAGTTGCCCACGAGCAGGCATTGGTCCACATGGCCCTCGACGGCTCCCCCGCGCACCAGCCGGGCGCTGCGCACCTCCAGGGCGAAGCCTCCGGTGACCCCGTTGACATCGGGGGCCGCCAGCCTCTCCACGATGACCCCTTCCTCGATCTCCGAGGTCATGTCCTCCACGCTCTTGCCCCCCGCCTTCCATGCCAGGTTCACCGGCAGGGTGACGCCCCCGCGGCGGTAGAGGTTCAGGGCATCGGACGGGTCCCTCCGCAGGTAGTTGCCCGTCGGCGCCACATTGCCCATCTGCGCGTGGTAGCTGTCGTACAGCAGGGTCTTGAGCACGCCCCTCTCCACCAGGGGCCTCTCCCTCGTCGGCACCCCCTCGTCGTCGTAGCGGCAGGACAGCGCGGAGCGGGGGTCCCAGGGCAGGTCCTGCAGATTTACAAGCTGGTTCCCGACCTCCTTCCCGACCTGCTCCGCCCAGGGCGAGCGCTTGCGCAGGGCGTTCTCCCCGTCCAGAGAATAGCCGACGGCCGCCAGGAGCATCTCGGCCAATTCCCCAGGCGGCAGGATGACGGACCCCGTCATCCTGCCCTTGAAATGTGTGGCGCTCTGGGCGTCCTTGGCCTTGCGGCAGAGCCGTTCGCCCATGGCATGGGGGTCGAGCGCCTCCAGTCCCGATGAGTAGTATGATTCGCACCCCTCTCCCGGGTCTGCGCCCTTGGTCATGGAGGTGAAGTGGGCGTAGGCCATCGTGCCGAGTTCCCTGAAGGCGGCCCCGTTGCTGTTCGCCAGGGCCCGTTCGGTCACCGCCACCCTGAGCAGCCCGCGGGGAACCTTGACCTCCTCCCCGGCCGCCTTGACGATCCCCTCCACCCTGGCGCGCAGGTCCGCGGTGGTGGCTTCGACGACCTCGGCCTGCCGGACGTCCACATGGCCTATGGGCTGGGAGAATCCCGGGAACCGCTTGAAGAACGGGTCCGGCCGGGACAGCTTGGCCAAGGCCACCGCCTTGGCCCCGCACTCCTCCAGGTCCCTGTTGGTGTACAGGGTGGAGGAGGACTGTCCCATCCTTCCGTTCACCAGCGCCCGCACCGAGATTCCTTGGTCCAGCTTTTCCTCCATGTTCTTGACCCTGTCGTCATCGATGTAGGCGGTGAGCGAGCGGACCCGCACCACATAGGCCTCGGCCTCCTTGGCCCCCTCCTCAAGCGCCTTGTGCGCTGTCCTCTTGGAAATGCGCTCCAGGTCCACTCAATCCCCTCCCAGCACGATCTTGAAGCGGCAATAGGGCCCTCCGGACGATACCGGGACCCAGTCCTCGATCCCCTTTCCGCAGGACCCCCCGTCCAGCCTCACCTCGTCGCCCACGGCGTCCGCTGTCCCCAGGATCTCCAGGGCATTGCCGGTGAGGGTGAAGGAGCGCAGCGGCCTGGTGACCCTCCCGTTCTCCACCAGGAACCCGCGCAGGGCCTTCGCCTCGAACCCCCCGCCCACCGGGTCCTCCATCCCGCTGATCATGCGGTCCGTGAGCACCCCGAACCGCACGTCGGAGAGCATCTCATCCAGGCCCTGGTCGCCCTTCTCGAAGAAGGTGTTGGTCATGCGCACCCACACCCGCCGGTCATAGCTCTGCGCCCGGCCATTGCCCGTAGGCCGCGCCCCCATCTCCGCGGCGGTCTCCAGGGACTGCATGTACCCCTTATAGCCCCCGTCCTCTATGATGACCGTGCGCGAGGCTGGGGTGCCCTCGTCGTCGAACGGGATGCTCCCCCTCGCCCCAGGCACGGTGCCATCGTCCACCATCGTGATGAGCGGGGAGGCCACCTGCCTCCCGACCATGTCCGTCAGGAAGGAGCGCCGCTTCACTATCTCGTCCGCCTCCGAGGCATGCCCCATGACCTCGTGGGCCAGGAGGCCGGAGATGCTCGGGTCCGTAATGCACGTCACCAGCCCGGAGGGGGCCTTCTCGGCCCTCAGCATATTGAGGGCCTCCTTCCCGACCTCCCTGCCGAACGCCTCCAGATCGGTCCCCTTGACCACCTCGTACCCCGTCGTCCCTCCCTTTATATCGTAGAAGAACTCGGTGCGGCCGGCCTCCGAGGCCACCGCCTGCACCATTATGGTGGTGCGTACCTCCTCCCAGCTCAGCTGGCGCCCATGACTGTTCACCAGCATGTTCTGCCTGACCTCCTCCCGAAGCACAGAGCTGGTGTTGACTATCCGCCGATCGACCCGCTGGGCCCGGTCCATGTCCAGCACCGCCTGGACCTTTTCGTCCATGCCCACCTTGGCCGGGTGCAGCTTGACGTCGGCCTTGAGGTCCGCCCGGGCATCGCCCGTGTCCGGGATCGGCCTCCCAAGGGCGGTGCCGGCCTTGGCGTTCAGGGCCGCCTTCGCCGCCGCCTCGAGGACCGCCTCCTTGGAGATGTCCACAGTGGTGGCGTACCCCCAGGACCCCCTTTTCCTGGCCCGGAGGCACACGCCCCTGCCCCTGTCCTCCGACAGGCGGCGCACCGCCGCGTCCACCACGACGATGCCATTGGTGACCAGGGTCTGATAGCGGGCGTCGCAGAAGTCCGCGCCCTCCGCCCTCATGCGCTCCACCGCCAAGGCCAGCTCGTCCATCATGGGATCGCCCTCATCGTCCGGTCCGCGTCGGTCAGCATCTCATATCCCTCCTCGGTTATCAGGACATCATCCTCTATCCGTACCCCGCCCTTCCCGCGGACGTACACGCCTGGCTCCACCGTAAGGACCATCCCCGGCCTCAGGGGGAGGTCGTGGTTCGGCGCCATCCTCCCGCCGTCGTGCACGGACAGGCCAAGCCCGTGCCCGGTGGAGTGCACCATGAGCCCCTTGAACTCGCTCGCGTCTATGACGGCCCTGGCCGCGGCGTCCACGTCCCTGCCGTTCGCCCCCGCCCTGATCGTCCCCAGGGCAGCCCGCTGGGCCTCCGCCACCACCTGGTACATTCGCCTCTGCCAGTCCTCAGGCTCCCCGAGGAAGAAGGTCCGGGTGATGTCCGAGCAATACCCCTCCACCTTGCATCCGAAGTCGAAGAGGGCGGTGTCGCCCTCCCTCAGCGCGATGTCCTCCGCCCCATGATGCGGCTCCGCGGAACTGGCCCCGAAGGAGGCGTTCGTCCCGAAGGCCGCCCCAGAGGCCCCCATCCTCATCATGCGATAGTCGAGCTCGGCCGCGGCCTCGTACTCCTTCATACCCCTTCTCAGCATCCCAGGGATCTCGTCGGCCACCCTCGAGGCGATGCGGCAGGCCTTTCGGATGCGCCCCACCTCCTCCCGGTCCTTGATCATCCGGGCGGCCTCCAGCCCTTCGCCGACGTCCACCAGCTCCGCGGAGGGGGCAAGCCGCTGGACCTCCAGATAGTTAGTGTGCACTATCCCGGGCCCGTTGATGCCTATCCTTCGGAACCCTCTCAGGAGGTCGGTGGCGATCGCCCTCCGGTCCTGGGCGGTACTATAAGTAAGCACCTCGGCCTTCCCTCCCCGGGCAGAGGTCTCCTCCAGGGCGGAGGTGATGATGACGGACCGCCCGTCCGGCGTTATCACACCGAGGCATCCCTCGAAGAGCCCGGCCCTGGTGCCGGTGACATAGGGGAATGCGACGTCCAGAAGCGGTTCCTCGCCATTCATCACCACGATGGCGTCGATGTCCTTAGGGCAGTTCGAGAATATCCACCGCACGCGCTCCTTCATCCCGCTCACGTGGGCCCGAAGGGGGTTGGCGGTATAAAGGGAATCCCTAGATCCCTATCCACACGTTGCCAGCTATGCGTTTGATGGCCGCGATCGCCGACAGCGCCGCCAGATAGCTGGTCGCAGGGTTGGACGGGAAGGGCAGGTTGTCCGTCTCGCACACGATATGCCCGAACGCGCCCCAAACCTCCAGGCGATGGGTGTTACAGTCGCTCATCGGATCGCACACAAGCTTGACCATGGTCTTATCCAGCCCAATGCCGATGAGGGATATCGTTACGGATACGTTGACGTTCTTAGGGAAATGCTGAATGGCCTCCCTGGCGGGTCCCTCGAAGAGGATGGTCCTCTCCTTCAAGGCATTGACGTCCACGCCCTTTGCTAGCAGGTACTCGTTCTCCTGAAAGCTCTTGGGCCCCTTGATGGACATGAGCTCAACGCTCTGGATCACATCGGCCGATGCGGAGTGCAGCCCATCCGTGCCGCAGATGGCGCCAGAAGGGACGTACAATCGACCGCCCTTGCGCTTGGCGACATTGAAGCACCTTTCCCTGGTATCGTCATCGGCGAAGGCGCCGACGCTCATGACCAGGACGTCCACCCCCATCCCCAGTACGATGGGCACATAGTGCCGCACCGCCTCCTGCGAGGCGGCCTCCACGACCAGGTCGACGTTCTTGAGGCGGGCCTTGATGCTCTCGTCGGTCGGGGAGATGAACTTGGCCTTCGGGCATTTGGAGACGATCCTTCTTGCCCGGTCCTCGTTCTTGTCAGTGATATAGAAGATATCGAACTCTTCCATTCCCTGGATCGCCTCAGCCAGGGTTGCGCCGATGGCCCCGCAGCCGATGATGAGGAGTCGCATCGGGCGACTAATCACATAACCCCGATATAACCTTGTGCCCCCTCCCAGCGCCCCCTACCGCTTCGGGCGGGCATGGGGTTTTAAGCCTGGCCGGTGATGACGGAGCGATGAGGTATCGCACCTTGGACCACACGGCGGACGTGATGGTGGAGGCGTTCGGGGGCTCCTTGGAGGAATGCTTCGCCAATGCCGCCTACGCCCTGACCGACCAGATCGTGGACGTCCGCACGGTGCTTCCCAGGGAGGAGAGGGAGATCGTGGCGGAGGGGCACGACCACGAGTCCATGTTGTACAACTTCCTCTCCGAGGTGCTCTTCGTGTTCGACGCCACCGGCATGGTGTTCTCCGAGTTCTCGGTCACCTTCTCCGATGGGGAGGTGCGTTGCCTGGCAAGGGGCGAGCGGTTCGATGCGGAGCGGCACCGGCCGAAGAAGGAGGTCAAGGCCATAACCTACCATATGTTGGCCGTTGACCCAGTTAGGCCCTCCGTGCGGGTCGTCTTCGATATCTGACCCCGAATCGTTAGCTAAATAAGGGGAACCCCCCTTATGGCACCAACATGCGACAGGAGGGGGCCTGAACGGAGTTCGACATGATGGATGAGGCGTTCCCCTTCGAAGGGAAGGTGTTCGTTTCCGCCCTGCAGGGGCCGGTAACCGCGAACGACATCGCCCGGGAGCTCACGGCCGAGGTCGTGGAGGACGGCGACCAGCTCTTCGAGGTCATCCGGAGGTACGAATGGGTCCTGGCCAATGTCCTCAGAAAGGAGGGCGTGAAGAGCGGGGACTCCGTGCGGCTCGTCCTCCCCTTCCTGAAGGCCTACGGCGCGACCGATTCCCTGCTGCTGCGCCTGTCAAAGCAGCGGCTGCGCATCGTTCCCGGGGCGGACAAGGCCATGCGGTACGTGCAGGAGCTCATGTCCAGTTTCATCTTAAGTACAAGCTTCGAGCACTACGTGGGAGTGGCCTGCGACCAGATCGGCTTTCCGTTCGAGAGCACCTTCTGCACCCGCCTGAGCATGGACATGCTGGAGATCGAGGACTGGGAGGGGGAGACCCTTCGCACCCTGGCGAGGGAGATCGTCCGGCTCCCTCCCTTGGAGGTGCCGGAAGGGGCCCGCAGCATACGGGACCTGGGGCCGGACGCCCGCCTGGCGTTACGGCGGCTGGACGAGATATTCTGGACCGAGATGACCGACCTGTCCTCCTACCAGCTGGTCTCCCAGGTGAGCCCAGTGGGAAGGGACGAGAAGGCCACCTCGGTCGTTGAGATATGCAAACGGATGAGCGTCCCCTTGGAGGACTGCATGTACATAGGCGATGGCGACACCGACGCCCGGGCCTTGCAGGTCGTCCGACGCAGCGGAGGGCTGGCCGTGGCCTTCAACGGCAACCTGAGCGCGCTGCAGGAGGCGGAGGTGGGGACGATCACCCCGAACGCCATCGTGACCTCGATCCTGGCCGAACTCTTCTACCGGGGCGGCCGGGACGGGGTGCTGGAGGCGATCGAGGGGTGGAGCACGGAGGGTCTGCGGTCCACAGGCATGGTGCATAATTACCTGCTTAGGGAACTCTCCCGCACCTTCCCGGAGGCGCTCCCCACGGTCAGGAGGATGAGCAAGGAATGCCTTCCGGCCATGTTCCACGAGGCCGCCCGAATGCGTATCCAGATGCGCCGCCCCCTTCCCAACGCCCCTTCCGACGAAATGTCATAAAGGGGACGATACGTTAAAATATGCTCTGCAGTGTCCTTGACACCATGACCTTCTTTCTGGTCCGGATGCTCCGGCATCATTCCCGCGCAGACCGGTCGATGGTCCCTGACCCGGAGATGCTGGACTATTACTTCGAGGAGTATCAGCTGGGGGGCATCACTCGCACCCTGATCCGTTCCGACCCCCCTTCGAAGGGCGTCAGCCAGTGGCTGCCGCTGGGCACGGAGGGCCACAAGGGGCAGGACGGGACGGCGGGTCCAGTGGACGTCTGGCTTGTACACGACCTCCTCAACGACCTCATGAGCTGACCTGGACCGGGCATTTGATCAGGCATAGCCCCCATACCCTTTCATGTACTGCTCCGTTCTGGTCACCGCCCCCGACCTCAGGACCGCCAGGGACATAGGGCGGACCATGGTGGAAAGGGGGTTGGCGGCCTGCGTGAACATATGGGAGGTCAGCTCCATCTACAGATGGAAGGGCGAGGTGCACGAGGGACCGGAGGCGGCGATGCTGTTCAAGGTCCCTAGGGAGGGGTTCGACGCCCTGCGCTCGGCCATCCTCGAAGTCCATCCGTACGAGGTGCCGTGCATAGTGGGCTACGCCATCACGGCCGGCCATCCCCCCTATCTGGATTGGATCTCCGAGAGCGCTCCTCCCTCCGGCGGTGAGGCTCAAAAGCCTAGAAGGACTGGCAACGATTTAATAGGGCGCTGATCCGTTCGCTATCCGATCATGAACGATGAGCTAGACCAGAGCCACCCGCTGCTCCTGGACCTTCTGCGAACCCTCCAGCAGTGCGAGGACAGGGAATCAGCCATCAGGGCGGTGATGGACACGGTGGCGGGCATGCTCCGTCCCGAAAGGCTGTGCTATGTTCCGAACAAGGGCACGCCCATCGGGGACGCCGGCGCATGGACCTCCGGCGCCCGCCTTCTTCCCGACCAGATCGTGAAGCTCCTCCCCTCCAAGAAGGGGTTCTCCCTGGCCATCAAGGAGAAGGGATTGCGCATCGGGACCCTGTGCGCTGACGACGTGGAGAGGCCGCGCGCCTTGGACAGCATGCTCCCCGTCCTGCTCATGGTCCCGGACGCCCTGGAGATCGCGTTCTCGAACATCAGGGCGCTCGAGGGGCTTCGCCTCTCCGAGGCTAAGCTGGCACAACTGTCGGAGTCCTTGGCGGTCGCCAACAGGATCCTTAGGCACGACATTGCGAACGAGATCCTCGTGGTAAGTTCGTCCCTGGACCTCTACAAGGCCAACCAAAGGGAGAGGGACCTCGCCCGGGCGCAATCGTCCCTGCAGCGCATGCAAGGCATCGTCCTCAAGATGAGGGAGCTGGACGGCTTCCTGCTCTCCCGGACGGAGATGATGCCGACCAACCTGCGCGAGGTGATCGACAAGGCGATGCCCTCTGTGGAGATTGCATACGAGGTGGTGGGGGACGGGAACGTGCTGGCCGACCCGGCCATCGGGGCGATCATCGAGAACATGGCCTCGAACGCCAAGCGGCACGGAATGGCCGGGCATATCACCTTCACGATATCCCAGGGTAACGGGACGGTGCTCTTGACCGTGAGGGATGACGGGAAGGGGATCCCGGAGGAACACCTCCCCAGGGTGTTCATCGAGGGGGCGGCCTTCGGGGAGGCGCGCGGGACCGGGCTCGGCCTCTATCTCATCAAAAGGACGATGGAGCGCTATGGCGGCAGCATCACCGCCGGCAACGACCCCCGCGGAGGGGCCAGGTTCGAGCTCACCTTCCAGTCCGCCTAGGTCCCGGGAAGGGGATGGAAGGGTCCAATGGCGAAGCGTCCGCCGGGCCATCGCCGGCCGCGGAGCCCCGGTCCTCACCGTCTCCCGTGCACGACCTCGTTGATCCACACCACCAGGCGGCGGTACGCCTCCCTTCCCCCGTCGGTGAGGACCACCTTCTGGTGCCCGTCCTCCTCTATCAGGGCGGTCAACCCCCGTTCGGTCATCCAGTCAAGGTACCTGCTGAAGACGTCATAGTTCGTGCCGACCGCGACCTGCAGACGGGTCCTGAGGATGGGGGAAGGCTCCCGCCACAGCCTCTCCAGGACCCTGGCGACGACATAGAGGTCCGGCCGCTCCATCAGCTCAGCGCCCCCCGCCCGGTTCCAGCAGGAGGTAGAGCTCGGCCAGCTTGCGGTCCCAATCCTCGGTCGATCGCCTGTGCTCCTTCCTGGCCCTAACGCTCTCGTCGAGGAAGAGGCCCGTTCCAAGCGCGATCAGCCCTGCCCCGATAAGATAGGCGCCCCACCACCCAGGACCGTAGAGGGCCATGATCTGGCCTCCTGATATGAATAGGAGGACGATGAGAAGGGTCTTCCCCGGTGCCCGGTTCCAAACCCCCCTGCGCCGGACCTCGAGCCATCTGGGCACCTCGGGGCAGATGTCCAGCAGGAGCCCTACCGATGAGCTGACGCCCTCCCTGTCCCTCATGGCGGCCAATATCCTCTCCGCCCAGGCCTCCTCCCTGGCGATGTCCTCCTGGCACCTTCTCCGGAGCAGGAGGACGCCCCCGGCTGTGGCGCCAGCTATGATCAGCGTGCCGATGCCGAGCAGCAGGGCATGCCCATGGCCGCTCGTCGGGCCGGTGAGGGCCAAGAGCACCACCCAGGCGACCAGGGCCAGGGACACGAGGACCAGTCCCCGGTCCTGATACGATCCCTTCTCCACGTCCAACGCATCGCGGGCCAGAATGTACGCGCTGGACAGGCTGTCCACCATAAGCTCCTCCACCCTCCTGTCCTCCGCCGGGCCGACGCCCCTCATCTTGGAGGAGAGGGCCTCCACACCCTCCCAACATTGGGCGTATATATAAAGGGAGAAAAGGAACAACCCCACCCCCAGTCCGGGAATGGCGGGAAGGAGGACCATCACCAAGAGCGCAGTGCGATGGGGGAGCGCCCGGAAGGCCGTCCGCCCCTCCCTTATCCTGGCCACGGACCACCTGGCGACCCGGACGTCGATAGAACCTCCCCGCTCCACCACCTCGTAGCCGGCCTTGGTGAGCGCGGAGCGGTCCAGCCTGCCCCCGAGGTCCACGGCATGCCAGGGGACGATGGTGATAAGCAGGCACACTCCAGCCGCGATGAGGAAGAACAGGTGCGCGAAGAACAGGAGATAATCCGCCCCCTCGTCCGAAAGCCCGTCGAAGGGCATGAGCCAATGGAGCAGCGGCAAGAGGGCGATGCCCACGGCCAGGGAGATCAGGCCGGCGAACCACCAACTGGAAAGGGCCCTCCTCCACCTCATGGAAGATATTAGGGACGGAAAGGCTGGTAAAGCTTACTCCTCGCCAATCAGTCGGGCCGATCGTGGAAGACGATGTTGGAATGGTCGACGACGACCGAGCCGTTGTGCGCCCTTTGTCCGCCTTCCGCCCTTTCCCTTTCGTATTCCTCCTTCAACCGCATGATCTCCCCGGGCGAGAGGTTGACCACGCCCTTGGCGAAGGACCCGATCCGGACGACGTCACCCTTCTTGAAGCGCCCCTCGACGGAGATGATCCCGCAGGGCAGGAGGCTGCCGCCCGCCCTCAGGGCCCCCTCCGCCCCCGGGTCGACGTTGATCTTGCCCCTGGGGCTCGCATACAGGATCCACCGCTCCCGGTTGGTGTACATCGCCTTGGCGGAGAAGAGCGTTCCTATGTTCTCCCCCTTCACCACCCTCAGGATGACGTCCCTCTCCCGCCCGTTGGCGATGACCGTGTTGCACCCCGCGCCCATGGCGATGCGGGCGGCGTTCACCTTGGACCGCATGCCGCCCTTGGAGCGACCTTTGGTGCCCCCTCCGGCCATAAGCTCGATGTCCTTGGTGATCTCGTCCACGGTGTCGATGAGGCGGGCGTCCTTGTCCGTCTCGGGGTTGCGATCATAGAGGCCGTCGACGTCCGTGAGGAGGATGAGCAGGTCCGCATCGATCTTGCTGGCGACCAATGCGGAGAGCTTGTCGTTGTCCCCGAAGGTCTCCCCTATCTCGTCCGTGGAGATCACGTCGTTCTCGTTCACGATCGGGATCACGCCAAGCTCGAACAGGACGTCCATCGTCTTCCTTAGGTTCAGGTAGACCTTCCGGTCCGAGAAGTCGTTGTAGGTGAGGAGGAGCTGCCCCACCGACCGGTCGTAACGGGCGAAGACCTGGCGGTAGGTGAGCATGAGGGCCGCCTGCCCGACGGCGGCGCAGGCCTGCTTGTGCGGGATGTCCTTCTGCACGCCGTCCAGCCCCAACTCGCTGCTCCCGGTGCCAATCGCCCCGGAGGTGACGATTATGGACTGGACGCCCATCCGCTCCAGCTCGATCAGTTGGCGGGCGACGTCGTCGAGATAGGCAGCATCGACCTTCCCCTCCGCATCACATATGGTGTTCGTCCCGATCTTTATGACGGTCCGGGTCGCCCTGATGTCCCTCATAGCACCTTCCTATGGATGAAAGGCCGGGCGTCCTCCCCCACATAGTCGGCCACGACATGGCCGGAGCCCATGAGGCGGTACTTGTAGATCGTCAGCCCCTCCAATCCCACCGGCCCGCGGGCGTGGGTCTTGTTGGTGCTTATCCCCACCTCCGCGCCCAGCCCGTAGCGGTAGCCATCCGCGAAACGGGTGGAGCAGTTCCACATGACGGAGGAGGAATCGACCTCCTCCATGAACCTCCGCGCCGCCCGCTCGTCGTTCGTGATGATCGCGTCAGTATGGTGCGAGCCGTACCTGTTGATGTGGGCGATCGCCTCCTCCAGCGAGGGGACGGTCCTCACGGAGAGGACGAGGTCGTTGTACTCCGTCCTCCAATCCTCCTCGGTGGCCTCCTTCATCTCGGCGAGCGCGCGCGAGCCCTCGTCCCCGCGAAGCTCCACGCCGGCATGGCGGAGCCGGTTGGCGATGGCCGGGATGAAGGGCACGGCCACGCCCTCATGCACCAGGAGGGTCTCCATGGCATTGCACACCGCCGGATATTGCACCTTGGCGTCGTAGCACACCCTCATCGCCATTTCCAGGTCGGCCGCCTCGTCCACATAGATATGGCATATGCCGTCGGCATGGCCCAGCACAGGGATCTTGGTGTGCTCCTTGATGAACCGGACGAGCTGGTTCGATCCCCTCGGGATGATGAGGTCCAAGTACTGGTCCAGGGCAAGGAGCCGGTCTATCTCCTCCCGGGTGGACAGCAGCTGCACGGCCGAGGAGAACCGCTCGTCAAGGTCGGTCACGGCCTTGACGATGACCTTGGTCAAGGCCTCGTTCGTGCGGCGGGCCTCGGAGCCGCCCTTGAGTATCACAGCGTTCCCGGACTTGAGGCATAGGGAGGATATCTGCACCAGCGCATCCGGCCTCGACTCGAAGATGACGCCGATGACCCCTATTGGGCAGGTCACCCTCTCCAGGACCAATCCCTCGTCCAGCTCGGTCCGCGAGACGACCTTACCGATGGGGTCCTCCTGCCGCACGAGCGCCTGCAGCGATGCCACGGACTCCCTCATCTTGGAACGGTCATAGCGCAGGCGCTTGACGAGGGCCTTCGCCAGCCCGGCCCGCTCCGCCTCATCGATATCGGCCTCGTTCGCCCTTACGATCTCATCAGCGCGGTCCTGCAGGGCGGCGGCGATCTCCTGCAGCGCCTCGTTCCTGACGGCCTGAGTAAGCCCCTGCAAACGGTACGAGGCCTCCTTGGCCTTCCTAGCGGTCTCCTCTACGGTATCCATGTCGATGGACGCCATGGCGGAGGAAACAATGAAGCTTTCGTCTTGGGCCCGGGAATCCTGGAGCGATCTCCCTGATCCCCTTGGCTGGACGGCCTTAGGCCCTTTATAAAGTGGTCTTGGTCAGGTAGTAATCGACGGCGTTGTTCTTCTTCTTCTCTTTGAGCGCGCCTGCCTTCTTGAGCTCCTGGATGGCATTCATGCACTGAGCCTTGGGCAGCTTGGACAGGGAGGTGGCCTTCTCGGCGCTGACCGCCTTGTCCTCAGAGGTCGCCCCGGCCCTGACCAACGCTGTGAACAGCTTCTCGACTTGGGGGGATACCATGAAGAGCGGGAGATTTTCTTCTATTTATTATAGGTTGCGGTCCGATCGGGGGCCGTTCATCTGCGGGCCTCCGCTCCGTCCGGGCATCGCCCTTCGGACCGTCAGGACAAACAGTCCTCACTCATGACCGGCCGAACGGTCGGATGCCGTCGGAGAACAGAGCTACCGCTGTCCTCGGCCTGACAGGCCCTTCCTCACACCTTTCCTGCCCCGGCCTCGACCCGCGCCTTGTTGACGTCCAGAAGTTCATGCTTGGTCAGGAGGGACAGCCCCGTGCTTTTGCCCAGCATCTCCACCGCCAGCACCTTGTCCGGGTCGGTCAGGTCCACCTTGCCCCGGTCCAGGGGATCCGTCAGGTAGCTGATCAGGGCGTCATAGTGCTCTGGCACGTGCCTTTTGTGCAGGTGCATCTTCCACGTCTCATCCTTTCCAATGCCATTGCCCAGGGTGGCGACCGCCTCCCTTATCTCCGTCAGGACGGTCGGGACCCATCGTTCTATTGGCACCCAATGGTAGGTGTACTGGAAATCGACCGGGTCCTCATGGCAGAGGCGCTTGAGCTGGACGACCAAGGCCTTGGCGTCCCCTCCCACCTGAAGCAGGAAGACGCCGTCCACGTCGCAGGTCTCAAGCCGCTCAACGTAGACCCCCAGATCCCTCATCCGTTCCCTCACCTCTTGCTCGGCGCGCCCCCTCTGATCGCCGTGGAAGGTCACCAGGAGATTATATGGGTGCATCTTCTCACACCTCGTATAAGGTTTGGTCTGCGGACACAAAAACATTGTCCTCGACCGGCTAGGCTCAGGGCTTGCTTCGTCCCTCCCCACCCCCTCGGGCATGCCGATGGCGGGAACGTGGTCCTCTATCAATGCGACGCCGTGGCGGCACAGCCTCTTCCGACGGAACGTCCGTTCGCCCGCTCCGCCTCAGGGCCGGCCCCATCGCCGATACTGGGGGCGTGATCGGGGCGCTCATGTCGGGGGGTGCATCCCGCACGTCACGGGATCGCTGTCCAGGTGTACGTCCTTATTGGAGCGAGCGCTTCACGAGCGCGGACCAGCTCGCTCAAAAAAAAGTAGATGAAAAAGGAAAAGGTGACCGACCGGCCACGTTCGACCCTCATTTCTGCTTCGCCTTCTCCTCGGCCTTCCTGCGCATCTTCTCCTCGCGCCCCTCCCGCTGCAAGCGGCCGGGGGCCCACCAGGCCTTGTCGCCCATTATTGCCAGGGCCGCCGGGACTATGTAGGTGCGCACCACCATCGCATCGAGGAGCACCGCTACGGTCAATGCGAAGCCGAACTCCTGCAGCATGGCGTTGCCGGAGAGCATCAGGGCTCCGAACGCTCCCGTCATTATCAAGGCAAGGGCGGTGATGATACCGCCCGTCCAATCCACGGCGTCCACCACCGCCACCTTGGTCTCCTTGCCCTTGTGGGTCTCCTCCCTGATGCGGGTCAGGATGAAGACGTTGTAGTCTATCCCTATACCCATCAGGATGACGAACAGGATCAGCGGGATCAACCACAGCACCGGCAGGTTCAGCCACGTACCGAACACAAGGTAGGTGAGGGCGAAGGACCACGTGATGCTCATCGCGATGGAAATGACCGCGAAGGTCGGGAGGAGGATAGAGCCGAGCACGATCATCAGCACGATGAAGATGCCGATGACCACGAGTATCTCGATGTTGGTGAACTCCCTGGCGGTGAACACGCTCGTGTCATACAAGGCCGCGGAGGTCCCTCCCACCAGAATATCCGAGGTTGCCAGCATTGGTTCGTTGGCCTTGGCCTCGGCCAGGTCGGCCCTCAATGTGCTTATGAATTGCACCGCCTCGTTGCTCTGCGGCTGGTCGGCCAGGACCACCGTCAAAAGGACTGTCCGGTTGTCCTTGCCTAGGCAGGACAGCATGGCCGAGAGCACCTGAGCCCGCTGTTCCTCAGGCATCATGTCCAGGGCCCGGTAGTTGACCGGCTCCCCGAAGGGCCTTGTTATACCAGTCACCTTCTGCACTTCGGCCTTGGAGGCGACGACCGCCGTAAGGTTCTCCACCGCATCAAGGTACGCGTAGTTGAAGGTCGTGCCGTCATAGACGATCGTGTCCCCAGCGATGACCACCTGGGTGGGCATGATGGAGCCGGCCCCGAAGTCATTTGTCATGGCCTTGATGCCATCGACGCTCTCCGAGTCGCCCATCGCCCCTATGAAATCGAAGCTGGTCTCGGCGGTCACGAACAGATAGGCGGTCGGCACCGTGACCAGGACGGCCACCACCAGCACCGTCTTGGCATGCTTCACCGAGAAGGAGGCCGCCCTGTGGAAGTAGCCGTGGTTCCCCGCGGTCCGCTTCTCCATGAACCTCTTGGCGTAGTTGTCCCACCGCTTCCCAGTGGTCGGCCAGAATATCCGGTTGCCCACAAGCATCAGGAAGGACGGGATGAGCGTGAGCGCCACCATCAGGGCGATCAGGATGGCAAGGGCGACGATTATGCCCATGTTCCTGATGAAGGAGAAGTTCACGGTCGTCATGGCCAAGAACGCGATCATCACGGTCGCGGCGCTCGTAGCCACCGATTCCCCTGCCCATGTCAGCGCCGTATGCACCGCCTGCTCCCTGTTCGCTCCCTTGATGCGCTCCTCGCGGTACCGGGTCATGATGAAGATGGAGTAATCGGTGCCCACCCCCATCAGGAGGGCGAATAGGAGGGTGGTGGTGATGTAGTTCACGTCCATTATCGTGGAGGCCAGCACGAACACCATGGCCTGGCTGACCCCCAGGGCGATGCCCACCGCCCCCAGGGGCACGAACTGGCCAACGACGGTCCGGAACAGGTAGCCCATCAGGACCAGGATCACAATGATGGTGATCGGCTCGATGAGCATCATGTCATCCATTGACTGGTCCTCCATGTCCTTGGAGATGGCCGCCGCCCCGGTCAGATAGGTGGTGCCCTCGAACCCGGTCTCGGCCTTGACCTCCTTGATGATAGCTCTAATGTCAGGGACCATATCGGTCATCGGGGTCTCGCCCTCGTCCGTGATGTAGGCCACGTCCTTGCTGAAGGAGAGGGTCATGAGCATGGTCCGGTTGTCAGGGGAGACGAACCCCTTGAGCAGCTGGTCAGGTATTGGGACTGGATAGGTATCTAGGGTCCCCGTTGACACTATGGACTCGACCAGGGCCAAGATCCCGAGCTGCGTCTGAAGGCTGGAATAGTTCGGCCCCAGATTGTATATGGCATCCAGGAAGGTCGTGTTCGAGATGCCGGCCATGGTGGACACTATACCCATCGTAAAATTATGCACCATCGGCGGGCTGCTGAAGTTCGTCATGTTGAAGCCGCCCAGGACGGCGAGCATGACCTGTTGGTAAGAGGCATCAAGAGGGAGTCTGTCGATGAACTCTGGCGCCACCGCTCTCACGCAGTGCTCCGCTCGGCCGGCGGGGTCGGCCACCAGGGTTGCGTTGGCCGAGGTGGCGTTCCAGACCTCGGCGAACTCGGCGTAGTACCCTAGCGCCATGGCGGTGATGTTGGCATCCATACCTGAGAGATAGGCGTCGAGCGCGGCGCTCGTGTTCGAGTAAGCGTAGGCGGTGGCATTGGTCTCGTTGTGGTCCAAGGTGTAGTTCTCGACCCAGTTCTGCACATGCATCGCTGGAATGCCCCACAGGAGGAAGGCGCTTTGGTTGACCTGCTCCTTCGCCTGGTACATCTGCGGCCCCAGCTCGGTGATGGCGGCGTAGAGGACCATCCCGGAATAGGAGTAGATGGAACTGGAACCTTCGAAGTAGTCGAGGTCGGCGGCCTCGAACTCCTGTTGTAACTGCAGGACGAAGTCCCTGGCTTCAGGGGACGTCATGTTATCCGAGGTGATCACAATGATCAAGGTGCTGTTCGCCACCGTGCCCTGGAAGTTCTCCTCGATGATCTCCGCGGCGATAATGGACTCGCTCTTCTCCTCCGAGGTCATCTCGATGTCGTAGCTGACGACGTCGTTCAGGCCGATCATGGCCGGAACGCTCAGCACGAGCAGAACGACCCAGATGCCTATTATCAGCTTGTACCGCTTCGTGACGATGTCCGCCAACCGGTCAAATACCATTGGTAACGCCTCCCCATTGGTCTAGGGCGGGGAAACAATAAGGTGATAGATAGACTTGTTGCCGCCGTTGTGACTATGGCTCAGCCATTGTATTTGTTCGCGTCGCTATCAATACTCTCAACGGTGATTGAGGGAATGCATTCAAGATAACAGTGCGAGGTGGGTGCAAAGGAATGTCCAGCTCATGGATGATAACTGATTATCTGAGAGATGGTCTGAGAGATGGACGAGCAAACTTTTTTTTCTGGGAAGACAATAAGAGATACTGACCCTGTATTATACTGATGTTTTATGATAAGGAAAGGTAAACAGATCTTGTAGGCTCCATTTTTGATCGGTGATGCCAAGCTCCCTCATCGGCGTCCATTTCCTCATCCTCCCTGAGGCATCTGGATGCCTCAGCGAGCCGTGCGGCTGACAGAGATTGTAATTGGCGAAGTAGAGCGCCATATGCGCATCCAGACGATACTGGTGTTTGGAGAACGCCAGTGTTTTCCTGGTCAACCGCTTGTTCTCCTGATGGATGGTGAGGTTACATCGCTCGATAAACGTCGTGGAGATGCTGGCCCTGCCAGCATCCTCGCCGAATACCTGCCTCCTCTCCACCTCGACCAGATGCCCGTTCCGATGGTGTTTGATGACCTGGGCGTATCGTAGGTTCTTATCAGGGACTAGTGCGGGAACCCTCGACCTGCCGCGCAGGCCAGTTCTCGGGAATGAGACGACACGACCGTAAGACCTCAATAAGGCGTTCCTGTAGAACCTCAGGCCATCGCTGCAGAACGAAGGTATGCCGGTCACTTTCTTTTTCACATGCTTGATCAACCTGTTTGCCGACGACTGTTTATGCTCGCCCACCACGTGGGCGAGCACGCCCCTGTGCTCGGGATCGAACGCTACCCAGACCCACGTTCCATCGTCCTTGTACTGCTCCATTCTCGGAACTGTTTTCTTTGAACGAAGGTCCAGAGCTCGTCCAGTTCGACCTTGGAGACCTTTATCTCCTTGAGCCTGAGTTCGACAGTTGATTCAGTCGAAATTGAGGCGAGTTCGATAATTCTTTGATGCTGGACGCATGAGCGTCCAGCATTAATAATGTCCGTGACTTCTATACGAACCGGCTATATCAAGTGTCGAACTCAGGGTTCCATCCTGGAACATCATGATTTTTAGGGAATATATAACTTCACCATATGAGAGGGTCAGTATCCATCAATGGCAATAACTAAAGGGTACTAGGTTATTTTTTACTAAAATTAACGATACTATTATCGCCATTATATCTTATATTGAACGCATGGCTCTGATAATGGGATATGGGGAGGATGCGCTCACTTATTTTATTATGAAAAATAAACTGGGTGAGGTTCTATCAAAATTATGTGATCCATCCGATGAGAAAGAATGCTGCGTTTTTTATCGTCCTAGCTTCGGTAGGGGTGGAAGAAGTCAGGCTTTACTTGGTGAGTTCGATGCAATTTTAATTTCTCCGATGTATTTATATCTCATAGAATCAAGGCCTTGTTGCAAAATTACAGTGACCGGGCTAGGCCGGTCACTGCCAGCTGATGCAGGTTGAACATTATGAGCTTGCACCGGACCTCGTTTTCCCGTGCGTCACTTTTCCGGCATCGGATACGATGC
>Ga0228535_1000343_pt1 | contig 141863 bp, 124 predicted proteins | sample SJ1metagenome_FD_168457 | JGI IMG/M metagenome (GOLD analysis project Ga0228535, IMG submission 168457) | Enriched culture of PCE-dechlorinating microbial communities from Ithaca, New York, USA - SJ1 | ecosystem: Engineered > Modeled > Simulated communities (microbial... > Unclassified...
GAGAAAGAAGAGAACCTCTGTCCGTATGAGACTATTATATCATCGCCACGTGCAGGCGCTGATACCGATGAAGGTTGTTACGAGACGTGCTGAGATTTATGCACTGGCTATATTATAGCGGGAGAAATCATCGAGGGGCTTCTGAACGCAGGCTATCAGCCGGCCCAGATTGACGAAGCCCTGGAGAATGAGGCAAGCCTCGAACCGATCTCCTTCAGTTTTTCCTGTTTTCTGGACGAAGATACCGTCAACATCTCGGGGGAGGTGCCGGAGGGTACATTTCCTCTGATCTCCAAGCAAGGGGAAACAATCGGTTCTTACGAAGTGAGATTGATTGGGAATGAGCTTCAGGTCGAAGTGACACTGAAAAAATTCGTCTACTACCGCAGTGAGGTCTCCGGCGGCGCGGACCTGACCATGAAGCTTTCCGGCGGCGGCTCCGGCGATTCCGATCCTGAACTGAAGAACATCGAAGGCCAGATCACGCTGACGGTGAACTATTCCGGCGGCGGCCCTGCGGTGGATCCGGATGAGTCCGACTATACATTGCGCAAAGAGGCTGCGGGCCGCTCCGAGGACGATCCCAATATCGACTATACCATCACCGCGGCGGTGAAGCCTGATGCGGAAACCGGAACCTTGCTCAACGGCCGCATCCTCAAGGACTCCATCCCGGAGGGGCTGGAGATCACCGGCGTTCAGGTACAATATAACGGCGCCGGGCCCGCTGCCCCTCTGGATCCGGCGGATTACACGGACCCCGAAGACCCCGGCGCGCTGCTATTCACGTTTCCCGCGTATGTGGAAGGAGACGAAACCAGCGCGATCACTTCCGCCGAATTCCTGGTCAAGACCCAGCTGACCCTGGCGCAATACGAAGCGTTCATGGCGGAAAAATACGGCGACGAGTGGAGCTTCAGCAATACCGCCTATTTATACGAGAGTGAGGAAGGCCCGCCCCTGGCCAAATCCGACAAGGTGACCTCGAAGTTTGAAGGCACGTTTATGACAAAGGACAACGTGCCGGTGGGCATCAACGGCGGCGTTTACCGGTGGATCATCAACGCTCATACTTATTTTACTTCTGACGGCCATGTGTATCTGGTGGATACCATTCGGAACACTGACAAAACCCATACGTATGATTTTGAGACCGACGGCACGGTCGAATTCACCGTTAAAACCGCCGACGACGTCGAGGCGGAAACCAGGTACGCGCAGCCGGACAGCGGTGATCCTGCTTTCGCCGTTCCCTATGAAAGCCTGACCGCCGCGTACCTTAATGAGCTGATGATTAAGAACGGCCTGCTGGACAGCGAGACTCTGCTGCCCGTCAACCCTGAAGCCAAGGGCGTTTATTATACCTACGGCACCAACGCGGTGCTGGTGATCCCCCTCTATGACGACGATGAGGCCGCCGGAAGGCACGATCTAAACCAGCCGCTGACCGTCACCTATCGGACTAAAGTGGCGGATATCCCGCTGGCTCCGGATGGTTCGAATGCCGGGGAGGTGTTCAAGCCCCGGGAACTGGCCAATAAGGTGACCATGCTGTGGGATGAAATCTCTTATGACGGCGACGGCGACGGCGGTTCCGGCGAGGGAGAACCCGTGGGCGAAGAGGGCGGCGGCGGTTTGTCCTTTGAGATCAGCAAGAAGGCCCAGCCCGGCTATACGCTGCTCAAGAAAGAGGCCGGCGTCTATGATCCCGTCAAGCGCGAGATGACCTGGAACTTCACCATCAACCAAGCCGGCCAGGACATGACCGGCGTGATTGTCACCGACGAGCTGGACGACGCCGTGCAGTTGTTCAAAAAGCTGACGTACAGCGTGACGGGCGGGAGCGGCCCTGCGGCTAATACGGAGATCATGGAGTACACCGGGAGCGATCCCTTGGCTTCGGCCCCTTGTTATACAAAGGAGACGGTTGACCACGAAACCACCCTGACGATCTACCTGGGCGATATTGACGCCGGGGAGCTGTATCATCTCACCTTAAAGACCACGGTGGTGGACCCCAGGATCCTGTCCCAGGACCAAAGAGAGGAGCTGGAGAACAGCGCCTCCATCCATGCCTTCATCGACGGCACCGAGGTTAACCTGGGCAGCAAAGGCCGCAGCAATCTGCCCAACACGCTGCTGACCAAAGAGGCGGTGGGCAGCTATGATTTTACGGATCATACCCTGAAGTGGAAAGTGACCGTCAACGGCAGCCATGTGCCTTTGCAGAGCGGGGCGTTGCTCACCGACACCCTGCCGGAAGGCGTCACGTTCGCCGCGCTGACCAAGGTGACGCGGGTGTTCTATGATGAAGAGATTGATGATGAGATCGAGGAAAATATTGGGTTAGAAAGCTATCCTGCCAACATTACTTTTGGCGACGGCCTTAACATCAAGTTAGAATACGACCCCGACACCAATTTGGCGAAAGCATATTCCCAGGGAGAAGTTACCTTTACATTTACCACAGGCGGCGTTGCCACCAAATTTACGGACAGCTTCATTCTCGAATTCACCACAACGGTCGACCAGGATTATCGGGACGATAAATTTGCGGACCGCAACGCCGATACCTTCCTGAACGGCAGCAAGTTGGACGCTTACGTCACCAATCCCACCGACGGGCCGGAACATACGCACTTCACCGCCACAGCCAGCGCCACCCATACCGTCGACGCGCCCCCGGTGGAAAAATACGGGCAGTATCACCGGGGACACTACAATAAGCACGGTTATGATTTAATAGACGCGCCCTATATCAGTTGGACCATCGTCCTGAACAAGGACGCCGTCGACATGAACGGGGTAGAAGTCAAGGATGAGTTGAAAAGCTTTTTTGAGCTGATTCCGGAATCCCTGGAGATCAAAGAAGCCGCCGTGGACGCGGATGGCAAGGCCACGCCCAAAGCAGACGCCGTGAATCTTTACAGCAGCATGACTAACCCGCACAAAGACACCGGGGGCTTCAGCTTCACCATCCCGGAAGACTATGCCACGACGCCGCTGATCATCACCTTCGATACGCTGCTTATCGGCAGCGCGTCACCCTCCCAAATGACCAACATGGTCACCCTCACCTGGTATGGAGGAGCGGGGACGGATACCGGCAATCAGCAGGCGGATAATACGGTCAACTTTGACGCGGATAACTATATCACCGGCAGCAAGGTGCCGCTGCTGCAGGTGTATAAGACCAGCGCCAACAATGCCGGCCTGAACCCCGACGGAACCCCCAAGTTCAAATTGTCCGGCGCGAAATTCACCCTGACGCCTATGAAACCGGAAGGGGATGATTGGGTACCCGACGCCAGCCAGGCGGCGAAGGAGAAAGTGACCTCCGGCAACGGCCTGGCCAGCTTCCTGTTCCTGAAAAAGAACGTGCTGTACCGGTTGACGGAAACGGAAGCGCCCGCCGGCTATGACCGGGATACCAAGGCGTACTTCTACATCTTCAAAGATAGTGCCGACGTCCCGGCCCTTGCATACCCGGATGATACGGAAATCATCCTTCCCGGCAGCGACGGGGCCAGCAGCTACAAAGAGATTATCGCAAACACGCCCACCAACCCGAACCCGGCCGACGGCGGCTTCACCTTCTCCTTTACCAAGGTCACGGACGGCGGGAACCCCCTGGCCGGAGTGTCCTTCACCTTGGTGGATAATAGCGGAAGATTGCAGCCTAAAACGGTTTCAAGCGGTATTGACGGCGTGGTGAGGTTCTCCAATGTGGACCCGGGAACCTACACCCTTACCGAAGATGCAACGCCCCCCGGTTTCCAGCCCAGCGGCTCCATCGCCGTTACCGTCACCTTAAGCGGGGGCGTTTACACTGTCGGCATGTCCGGGGCTGCGGATCATGTGTCCGGCAACGCCGCGGAGGGCTTTGTGGTGACCAACGACTATATCCGCGGCACAGTCTCTCTGAATAAAACGGATTTTGCCGAGCCGGAACGCGCGGTTCCCGGCGCTGAGTTCTCCGTGTACTGGGCGGATAACGACGCCCTGGCGGCCTACCTGACGGACAGCGACGGGGACGGCACGTATACGCTCTCCAATACCAATGCCGCCGGCAACGATACCCTGGTTTCACCGGCGCTCAACGACAAGTACGATCCGCTGCTCAGCCTGCAGGACGGCGGGCTGGCGCTGCTGGCCGGCGAGTACTATGTTGTGGAGACCGCCACGCCCGCCGGCTATTTGCCGGATCTCGATGAAGAAAACGGCACGGCGATCCGGCATCCCTTCACCATTGCCACCCACGGGCAGCACTGGGTGGTTAGCAATGCTCCCGACGATAAGTTTACCAACGATCCCTGCGGCGTCATCCGGGGCCTGAAGAAGACGGACAGCGGACGGCCCCTGGCCAACGCGGTGATCGGTTTGTTCCCGGAGGGGACCACCGTCTTCATCCAGGCCAATCTGTTTGATGACCAAACCGCCATCAGCGACAGCGGCGGCGCCTTTACCTTTACCGATATTCCCTACGACACCTATGTGATCGCCGAATTGTCCGCGCCTTCCGGGTATCTGCGCAATCGGACCACCTCCTATGTGGTGACGGTGAATCAGAACACCGAGGTTATCACCAAGGCGGACGACGACGCTGACCTCGTCATTGTGAATACTCGGAAAAAAGACGATGAGGACCCCACCGGGGATATCCTGATCCGCAAAACCTCCGGCGACGGGGTGCTGAAGGGCTTCACTTTCGTGATCACCGGCAAGTCCGATTTCCATGAGGAATATACCACCAATGCCAAGGGCCAGATCAGGATCAACAATTTAGAACCCGGCACCTATACGGTTTACGAGAAAGCAAGCGGCCTGACCATCGGGCGTTATGTGCTGCCCGCCGCCCAAACCGTGAGGCTGACCACCAGCGGCGCCACGCTGGATTTCCATAACGACTTGGTGAATCCCGGGCCGGGACCGATCCCTCCCGGACCCACGCCTCCTCTGCCTGCGCCGCCCGTACCGGTCGATCCCGGCGCCACGCCCGGCAGTCCCGGATCCGCTGCCAACGCACAGGGCGGCGGTTCCGGCGCAGCGGCCGGCCATACCCAGGGCTCCGAAACCTACGGTCCCCAAACAGGCTTTACCACCATGCATTTCGTGTGGCCCTTTGTCTTCGTCATCGCCCTGATGGGCTTGACCGTCTGCTTGGTGGCGCTGAGGAAAGGCCGTAAATGAAAAAGGCAATCCTGGCCGTCCTGACCGGTATCTGCTGCCTGGCCGCCATTGTGTCCGGCAACGCCATCATCTACGAACAAAACAGCAAAGCCAAAGCTGTGGCGTCTTTCACAGAGCTCCGTGAGGCGCGGGCGCCGGCAGCCGTATCCCCGGCGGATACGGAGGAGCGGCCCACGCCCCGAGAGGTTTACGCTGAGCTGGCGGAGGAAAACCCCGACCTGGCCGGATGGGTCAAAATCGAAGGCACGCCCATCGATTATCCGGTGATGCAGACGCCGGCGGACCCGGAGTTTTATCTGGACCACGGTTTTGACAAAAGCGCCAATGTGTACGGCGTTCCTTTTGCCGACCCGGCCTGCGATCTATCTGCCGCCGACGGGAATATCATCGTCTACGGGCATAATATGTTCGACGGGCAGATGTTCGCCGCGCTGCTGAAATACGGAGAGCGGTCTTATTTCCAGGCGCATCAGCGGATCGTGTTCGACACCCTGGAAGAATTCGGCCTCTATCAAATCGTGGCGGTATTGCAGGTCACGGTAACCAAGGGGGACCCGGCAGCGGTGGATTTTTCCCAATACGCCTATTTTGAGGATGAGGAAGAGTTCGCCGCCTTTACGGCGATGTGCGGCGAAGCGGCGCTCTATGCCACCGGTCAAAGCATAGAGGCCACGGACCGGCTGCTAATCCTCTCCACCTGCGAGTATTCGGAGCCTAACGGCAGAATGGTGCTGGTGGCCAAAAAACTGCCGGTTTGATTAGCTCCAACCCTAAGGAATGAAGGGATAATTCCCTTACGCCGATTACCCGGACCGGATTGTTTATGTGATGCCCGACGCGGACACCTGCTATCAAAAGCAGGGCTATTGCCGGAAAAGCTCCGTCTTCCAGGTGCCGAACGGCAGGAATATGGATGAACCGGGGGAGAAGAACGGTTTTTAGGCAAACAAGAACAGGGGCTGTTTTGGCAGCCCCTGTCTTTTAACGCGGTTTCCGCCGTACTGGCGCAACCCTATTCTTTGAGCAGTTCCTCGATTTCTTCTTCCACTTCCTCCGCGCCCTCGGCATAGAATTTCTCTTCGTCCGGGGCCAGCTCCTTGAGCAGGCGAAGGAATTCGCCGGCATGCACCCGCTCCTCGTCGGCGATATCTTTCAGCACTTCGATGGCCAGCTTGTTGTCAATGGATTCCGCCAACTGCATATAAAGCTGGATCGCCTCGTACTCGGCGGAGATCATGAAGCGGATGGCCCTGATCAGTTCCTCATCGGTTAATTTGCGGTCCTTGGCCAAGCCGGAAAAGGGATGTCCAAACTCAGGCATACTTGCATGCTCCTTTCTGGTTTATAAAATTTTGTTATTCTGCCTCATCCAGGGAAATGCCCAGCGCGTCGGCCACGCCCTTGCCGTAGGCCGGGTCGGCTTTCCGGCAATTGTCGATATGCCTGATCTTGATTTCCCGGGGCGCGTCCCCCATGGCGCGGGCGGTATTTTCGAACAGCGCCTGCTGCTGCTCAGGACTCATCAGCCGGAACAACAGGCCCGGCTGGGTGTAGTAATTGTCGTCGTCCTCCCGGAAATTCCAGCGGTAAGCGGCCCCGTTGATCTCCAGCAGCGGTTCCAGAAAGTCCGGCTGCTCCTGCCAGGCGCCGTAGCTGTTGGGCTCATAGCCGATAGTGCTGCCGGCATTGCTGTTGACCCGCATCTGCCCGTCCCGGTGGTAGCTGTTGACCGGGCATTTAGGCGCGTTGACCGGGATCTGATGATGATTGACGCCCAGGCGGTAGCGTTGCGCGTCTCCATAGGAGAACAAGCGGCCCTGCAGCATCTTATCCGGGGAGAAGCCGATGCCGGGCACGATGTTGGCCGGGTTGAAAGCGGCCTGCTCCACGTCGGCGAAATAATTGTCCGGGTTCCGGTTCAGCTCCATACAGCCCACTTCGATCAGAGGGAACTCCCGGTGATACCAGACCTTGGTCAGGTCGAAAGGATTGTACGGCATCTGGTTGGCCTGTTCCTCGGTCATCACCTGTATGTACATGGTCCAGCGGGGAAAACTGCCTTGCTCGATGGCTTCGTAAAGATCCCGCTGATGGCTTTCCCGGTCTTTGGCCACGATCGCTTCGGCTTCTTCGTCGGTGAGGTTCCTGATGCCCTGCTGGGTAAGCAAATGGAATTTGACCCATACCCGCTGGTTTTCTCCGTTGATCATGCTGTAGGTGTGGCTGCCGAAACCGTGCATATGCCGGTAGGAGAGGGGGATGCCCCGGTCGCTCATGGTGATGGTGACCTGATGCAGGGCTTCGGGCAGGGAAGACCAGAAATCCCAGTTGTTCCTGGCGCTGCGCATATTGGTGTGGGGATCCCGTTTCACCGCATGGTTCAGATCGGGGAATTTCAGCGGGTCGCGGAGGAAAAACACCGGCGTATTGTTGCCCACCAGATCCCAGTTGCCTTCTTCGGTGTAGAATTTCATGGCAAAGCCGCGGATATCCCGTTCCGCGTCGGCAGCGCCCCGTTCCCCGGCCACGGTGGAAAAGCGCACAAACATTTCCGTTTGTTTGCCGATTTCCGAAAAGATTTCGGCTTTGGTATACCGGGTGATATCATGGGTGACGGTAAAGACGCCGAAAGCCCCGGAGCCTTTGGCGTGCATCCTGCGCTCAGGGATCACCTCCCGGTCAAAATGCGCCAATTTCTCCAGAAACCACACGTCCTGAAGCAGCATCGGCCCTCTCTTTCCTGCCGTCAGCGCGTTCTGATTATCAGGGACCGGCGCTCCGGCCACGGTAGTTAACTTGTCCTTCTTCAGTTCGTCCATACTGGCCTCCTTTCAGGTCAAAATTATTATTAATAGTAACGGTTAACAATAATATTATATATAACAAGCGCCGTCTTTTCAACCACAAAAATAACTTCATTGTGAAATTTGGCTGAAAATGCGACGGGAGACAGGCCTCCGCCCGGCAGGATGCGGGACGTTGGTCTTGACTTTTGGCAAGGCGTTCCTTAAACTGGAACAAGCGGCAAGGCGAATGCCCGTAGCGCTTCCAGCCTCCTGCTGTCAAACGGGGGGCTGCCGCCCTGCTTGAACCCAACCGGTTCGGGAGCTTTTGCCGGGTTAATAAAGGAGAAGGGATATGCACAGCTTTGTTTGGTATTATCTGGCCTGCATCGGCCTGACCGCGCTGTTGTTGACCGCCTATGACAAATGGGCCGCCCGCCTGCGCCAGACCGGCCGCGTCCCCGAACGCGCCCTGCTGATCGTGGGGGCCTTGGGCGGAGCCCTGCCCATGTACATCCTGATGCGGCTGATCCGGCATAAGACGAGGCACAGGCTGTTTATGCTGGGACTGCCGGCTTTGGCGGCCCTGCAGATCGCGGCGCTGCTCTGGTTCAGAGCCGATCTGTCCGTCTGAACGCGGCTTGAACATTGAAAAAGCGCCGTCCCCAGAACATCAGCTGCGGGCGGCGCTTTGACGATCAGCAGATATGTAGGCCTTATCCCTTGACCACGGAGGCCTGGGGGGCGTTTTTCTGGGTGTTGGCGACCCCTTTCAGGCAGGAGGGCTTGCTGGCGTAGCCCTCGGATACGGCGAGAATCTCGCCGTTGCGGGCCTTCAGGCGGAAACGGTACTCACCGGAGGCGCCGTTGTAGACTTCGAACTTGGGGTTGGTCATTTTGGGATAACCGCCCTCCGTCCGGTCTTCCAGTTTGGCAATCCGGGAGTTTTTCCTGACGCTCTCCACGCCGCCGAGGCAGGAGTGCTCGGAAGCATAAATATCGGAGGAGGCGAGAACTTGCCCATTATTGGCCTTCAGCACGAATTTGTAGCCGGCTTCCGCTTCCGCTACAACAAATTTGCCCATGGGTACTCACTCCTTTACTTATTTATATGTTTATCCTAGTTCATTCTAGCATCCGGTGTCGAAATAGTCAATAAAAAGCAATGGCAAAAATATGTTAGCCGCTGCTATACCGTTTTACATTTTAATTATTTATGGTATAATGAACGGACTATAGCTTCTGACGGAGAAAAACCATGAAATTGATCACAGTTTCCGGTCCGCCGGCTTCCGGCAAGACCGCCGTGCTACTGCGCGCCCTGGCCTCGCTTCCCCCGGGCCAAAAGACGGGCGTGGTGAAATTCGATTGCCTGGCCACCTATGACCGGCAGCAATACGTCGCCGCCGGTTATCCCGCCATTTTAGGGATTTCCGGCAGCTTATGCCCGGATCATTATTTCGTCACCAATATTCAGGATTGCTTCGCCTGGGGCAAGCGCCGGGGTTTGGATTATCTGATCAGCGAGAGCGCCGGGCTGTGCAACCGCTGCTCCCCCCATATCCAAGGCGTGACGGCTGTTTGCGTGGTGGACATGCTGGCCGGCGTCGACGCGCCGCGCAAAATCGGCCCCATGCTGCGGCTGGCGGATATTATCGCCGTCACCAAAGGCGATATCGTTTCCCAGGCGGAGCGGGAGGTGTTCGCCGCCCGCCTGGCCGCGGCCAACCCCGGCGCCAGGCTGCTGTTTGTCAACGGCCTGACCGGCCAGGGCGCCGCCGCATTAGGGAAACTGTTCAGCCAGGCGCCGGAAACGGAGACCCTGCGGGGCGGGCGGCTGCGTTTTGCCATGCCCACCGCCATCTGCAATTTTTGCTATGGGGACACCCTGCTGGCCAAAGGCTACCGGGCCGGGGGCACGCGGCCGCTGATTGACGACGAAGCGGGCCGGGGAAAGGAAAGCTAATGGACAAAACCTATTTGGAGCGTCCCCTTGCGGAGTTGATCGAACAATACCCGGAAGTGGAAAACTTTCTCTTCTCCCTCAATCTGCGCGTCATGGACCGCGGCAAAACCATGGGGCAATTGCTGGCGGCCGCCAGCTACAATGATTTTCTGGACGCCAGCATGGGCCGGGAGGATATCGTCCGGTCTTTCCTGCTGCTGTTGGCAAGGCTGGAGCGTCCCGCGGAGCAAAACCCGGCGGCGTTCCGCACTTTAACGGTGCTGCCCGGCCGGGATAAAGACGGAGCGCCGGAACAGTTTACCCTGACGGCGGGCAGGGGAGAGGTGATCTGCCTGGTGGGGCCTACCGGCTCCGGCAAGAGCCGGCTGCTGGAGGATATCGAGTACCTGGCCGACGGCGATACGCCCACCGGACGCCGCATGCTGCTGGACGGGAAGCCGCCCGACCCGGCCTGGCGCTGCTCCGCCGATAACCGGGTGGTGGCGCAGCTCTCTCAGAACATGAATTTCGTCATGGATTTGTCGGTACGGGAATTCCTGCTGCTCCATGCCGGCTGCCGCCGGCGCGACGCCGCGGAGGCGGCAGCGGAAACTTTGGCCTGCGCCAACGCATTATCCGGCGAGGCCTTTGACCCGGATACTTCCCTGACCCGCCTCTCCGGCGGCCAGTCCCGGGCGCTGATGATCGCCGATACGGCTGTGCTGTCCGACGCCCCGGTGGTGCTGATCGACGAGATCGAAAACGCCGGCGTGGACCGGCAACAGGCTCTAAGCTTGTTGCTGCGCCAGGATAAAATCGTGTTTGTGTCCACCCACGACCCGGTTTTGGCCCTATTGGGGCAGCGGCGGCTGGTGTTCCGCAACGGCGCGGTGTGCCGCGTCATCGCAACCAGCCCCAGGGAACAGGCCAACCTGGCGGTATTGAGCGCCTACAGCCGGCGCATCAACGAATTGCGGGAGCGGCTGCGGCAGGGTTTGGCCATCGAGGAAGAATCGGAAAAATTATTTGCAGGACTATGAGGTGAAGATTATGCATATGCTAAAACTTGAGCCGGAAGGTCTCGCCGCTGTCTACCAGCAGCATCTGCTGCGGGACTTCCCGCCCATCGAGCAAAAACCGCTGCCGCTGCTGCTGGAACTCTGCCAAGCCGGCCGTTACTGCGGTTACGGGTTTTACGAGGGCCGGCAGTTGCTGGGCTACGCCTTTTTCGCCCTCCCTTCCCATCAGCGGGATATCCTGCTGGACTATCTGGCCGTGGTCCCCCAACTGCGCAACCAGGGCCTGGGCTCGCAATTTCTGGCCATGATCGTCACGGAGCTGGGGGACCGCTATCGGGCGCTGCTCCTGGAGGTGGAGGACCCCGCCTACGGAGAAGACGAGGCCGACCAGGAGCTGCGCCGCCGCCGGATCGGGTTTTACCTGCGCAACGGCATGGAATTGCGCGGATTGAAGTGTTTTGTGCAGGACGGCTATTTTTTGATTATGGCGCGGTGCTTGTTCGGCCCCATCGGCGACCGGGAGATCCAGGCTTCGCTGACAGATATCTATACCGCCTTTTTCGGCCTGGAGCATTTGCCGGAAAAGGTAGCTTTCGGAGAAAAGGCATGATCGGTCTTTTAGCCCCTCTTTTCATCAGGGATTACCGTAACTATAGCGACCCGGAAGTGCGGCGGCGCTACGGTATGCTTTGCGGCGGGCTGGGCATTTTACTGAACCTGCTGCTGTCCGCCGGCAAGTTCCTGGCCGGAACCTTGAGCGGCTCCATCGCCATTACCGCCGACGCCCTGAACAATCTTACCGACGCCAGCTCTTCGGCGATCACCCTGATCGGCTTCCGCATGGCCGGCCGCAGCTCCGATTCGGAACATCCCTTCGGCCACGGTCGCCTGGAATACATCGCCGGGCTCATCGTGTCCCTGGCCATCCTCATGGTCGGCCTGGAACTGCTCAAAAGCTCCATCGGGAAAATCATCACGCCCACCCCGGTAGCCTTCAGCCTGCCAGCGGCAGGTATTTTGCTGGCCTCCGTCTGCGTAAAGCTGTATATGCTGCTTTATAACCGCGGCGTGGGCCGGAAGATCCATTCCGCCGCCATGAAAGCCGTCGCCATGGACAGCCTTTCCGATTGCGTGGCCACCCTGTTGGTGCTGACCAGCATGCTGGTGGGACATTGGACCGGGCTCGATGTGGACGGCTATTGCGGCGTGCTGGTGGCCCTGTTCATTCTTTATACCGGCGGCGTCACGGCGCGGGACATCATCACCCCGCTGCTGGGCCAGCCGCCGGACCCGGAATTTGTGCGGAAGGTCAAACAGCTGGTGCTGGCGCATCCGGAAATCACCGGCGTGCACGACCTGATCGTCCATGATTACGGCCCCTGCAACCGGATGATCTCACTGCACGCGGAAGTGCCGGCGGAAGAGGATATCCTGGTCATGCATGACGCCGTGGACAATGTCGAGAACGAGTTGAAGCGGGAAATGGGCTGTCGGGCGGTGATCCACATGGACCCGGTGGTGACGAACGACGAGCAAGCCAGCCTGGTGCGCGAAGCCATCCATGAACGCCTGGTCTTATGGAACAGCAAGATCAGCCTGCATGATTTCCGGATGGTGCCAGGCCCCACCCACCGCAATGTGATTTTCGACGTGGTGGTGCCCTATGACGTCAGGCTCAGCGAGCTGGACATCCAAACCCGGGTGGGACAATTGGTGAAAGAGGTGGCCATCGATTTGGTGGCCGTGGTGGAAATAGACCGCCCCTATTACCATGAATGAAGCGGGCCGTCCGGGGAACCGCCGATAGTTTAGGGAAGGCCTGTCCCCGCGGCGGGCCGTCCGGCGCGAATAGCCACAAGTTATCTGCAAAATGTCAGGCGCAGCAGCCGCAGGGCGTCTTTTCATTTAGGGCGGCGCATGTTATAATAGCTGTACAGGCCGGAATCTCCGATTCCGGGCATGAGCGCCTATTTTCCAGCCGCGCTTTTCCCAGAGGGACAAGCCGGCAGCGGCCGCGCGCGGATGGGATATCATGGATTAATGCAGCTGAGCAGGAGAGCTTATGGTTTCAGACCGTTCCGCCTCGGGAAAGCCGGAAGGCCGGGTGTTGCTGGAAATCTTCATGGTGCTGTTGGTCGTTACCGCGCTGGCGATGGCGGTGCTGCCGCTGTTACGGGGCTACATCGTCGACGCCCGCCAGCGCCAGGCTGCGGACCAGTGCGGGTCCGCGGTACTGTCCGCCCAGACTTTAGCCAGCGAAGCCTATGGCCTGGGTAAAGCCGCCGCCCCTGTCTCAGCTGCGGAAACGGCGTTTTTTCAACGCGGCGATATCTGCACCGGACAGCCCATCAGCCGTGAGGCAGGCCGCAGCCAGCCCTTCTGCGATGCGGTGGAATACCTTTCCGACGCCGGCGGAGAGGTGGTTTCCGTCACTGTCGGCAGGGACGGCATCGTCATTGCCATGACTTTTATCAGCAGCAAGGATTGTACGGTATATTACCGGGACGGCTTTTATGCTTTCACAGCGGAGGCAGACGAATGATACGGAACGCTACCGACGCCGACGCCCCCCGTCTGGCGGAGATTTACAACCATTATGTGCTGCACAACAGCTGCACCTTTGAAACCGAGTCCCTGGATGCCGGGGAGATGCGGATCCGCGTTGGCCGTGTGCAGGCATCTGGCGACCCCTGGCTCGTTCTGGAGGAGCAGGGCAAGGTCTGGGGCTACGCCTATGCCCATCCGTTCCGGGAGCGTCGGGCCTATCGATATACCTGCGAGGGCTCGGTATATTGCTGCAGGGAGGGGCTGGGGATGCAGCTGGGCGAACGGTTGCTGCAAGGGCTGATCCAGCGCTTGCGGGAGGACGGGCGCTATTATACGCTGATCGGGGTCATTGCCGGGGATAACGAGGCCAGTATCCGGCTTTGCCAAAAGCTGGGTTTCCACTTTGGCGGCCGCCTGCCCCGGGTGGGCAGAAAAAACGGACAGTGGCTGGACACGGTGAATTATTATTATCCGTTGCGGGAGTACGAACGCATAGACGATTAGAGAGAACGGTACGAAATCATGGAATCAATCCGCTCATTATACCGAATCGGGCGCGGGCCTTCCAGCTCCCATACCTTGGGGCCGGATGCGGCGGCGCGCATGTTTGCCCTGCGCTATCCGGAAGCGGACCGTTTCCGGGTCACGCTTTACGGTTCGCTGGCTAAAACCGGCCGGGGGCATCTCACCGACCAGGCCGTCCTGGACGCCTTAAAACCGGCGCCGGTGGAGCTGGTTTTCGATACGGAAACCTCGGACCTGCCCCATCCCAACACCATGGATTTCATCGCTTACGCACAAGGCGGCGAACTGGGCTTTGCCCGCGTCCTCTCCGTGGGCGGCGGCAAGATCCAGGTGGTCAACGGGCCGCCGGCAACGCCGGAGGACGTCTATGAAATGAACAGCTTTGCCGCCATCAAGGCCTACTGCCTGCGCGAGCAGATCCGCTTATGGCAGTACACGGAGCGCGTGGAAGGCCCGGACCTGCTGCTGTTCTTACATACGATCTGGCAGGCCATGCAAAACGCCGTATTCGAGGGCTTGAAGGCGGAAGGTACTTTGCCCGGCGGGCTGAATGTGCAGCGCAAGGCCAAGCTGTTGTTCAATCAGCGGCATATTGACGAAAGCCCCAATACCCGCACCAGCCGCCTGGTCAGCGCCTACGCCTTTGCCGTGGCAGAGCAGAACGCCGGCGGCGGGGTGGTAGTCACCGCGCCTACCTGCGGTTCCAGCGGTGTGCTGCCCGCCGTGCTGCTGTACATGCAACACAAAAACGATTTTTCCGACGACGAGATCGTCCGGGCCTTGGCCGCGGCCGGGCTGATCGGCAATCTGATCAAGACCAATGCCAGCATCAGCGGCGCGGAATGCGGCTGCCAGGCGGAGATCGGCAGCGCCACCGCCATGGCCGCCGCCGCCCTGGCGGAACTGTTCGGCATGGACCTGGACCAGATCGAATACGCGGCGGAAGTGGCCATAGAGCACAGCCTAGGCCTGACCTGCGACCCAGTCAACGGTTTGGTGCAGATACCCTGCATCGAACGGAACGCCGTGGCCGCCATGCGCGCCATCAGTTCCTTTACTTTGGCGAACTTCCTCACCCATACCCGGAAGATCAGCTTCGATGTGGTGGTCAAGACCATGTACGAGACCGGCTGCGATCTGTTCAGCAAATACCGGGAAACCGCCGAAGGCGGCCTGGCCAAAAATTATCAGGGATAGGAGCGGACAAACAACCATGGTCAAACGCAAGGATCCCCGCAAGGGCAGGATCATCCTCTATATTTTCACCCTGGCGTTTTCTCTGGCCTATATTTTGTTCGGCCGCCAGATCGCCATGAAAGGCTATCCGGACTGGGACAAGCCGGAAGCCAACAGCTATAAGGCGGAAGTGTCCGCCATCCTCTCCGACGAGCCTGTGGAAAACGGGCACGAGCTGTTTTTTGAGGCCAAGGCGCTGAGCGGCCCGGAGAAAGGCCGCACCGTCACCATACGCCAAACCATCTTTGAGAATTATTACCCGGTCCAGGAAGCGGTGGAGGCAGGGGACAGGGTGCTGTTCTATGAGGATACGTACCGGGAGGACAGCGACTGGCAGATGCTGGACTACCTGCGCAGCGACGCCATCCTCTGGCTGGCGCTGGCTTTTGCCGCCGCCGTGCTGATCTTTGGCCGCCTGAAGGGCCTGAACACGCTTATTTCCCTGATCTTCACCTGTTTATCCGTGTTTACGGTATTCATCCCTTCGATCCTGTCCGGTCAGAATATCTATCTCTGGTCCATCGTTACCTGTATCTATATTATCGTCATGACCATGCTGTTCATCAACGGCGCGGGTAAAAAAAGCTTTGCCGCGGGGGCGGGCTGCGCCGCCGGCGTGGCCGTGGCGGGCCTGATTTCGGCGGTGATGGATAAGCTGCTCAGCCTGACCGGCATGATCAATGAGGATACGCTCTATCTGCAGATGATCGACGTGGCCAAGCCCATCGACCTGACCGGCGTGATCTTTGCCGCCATTATCATCGGCGCGGTGGGCGCCATTATGGACGTGGCGATGGATATCGCCTCGTCGTTGCACGAGATCCGTTTAACCTCGCCCAACATCTCCGGCGGGCAGCTGATCAAATCCGGGTTCAATATCGGCCGGGACGTGATGGGCACCATGGCCAATACGCTGATACTGGCCTACATCGGCAGCAGCCTCTGCACCACGCTGTTGCTGGTAGCCTATAATGTGCATATGTTCGTGCTGTTCAATATGGAGATGATCGTGGTGGAACTGCTGCAGGCTTTGGCCGGCAGCATCGGCATCCTGCTGGCCATCCCCTTCACCTCGTTTATCTGCGCGGCTATTTATCCCCGCAAAGCATAAAAGAAGGCGCGTTCGCAGGAACGCGCCGCCACAGCCGCTTGGGCCGGGGTTTGTTGTCCGCTGTCAGAAGGCGTCCGGGGGCTTTTGTTCCGGGCGCTTGTTTTCCGGCTCCGCCTTGGTTTTGCGCAGGCGGTACAGCACCACCGCCGCAAAGGCCGCGCTCAGGATGATGACGGCCGGTTTTTTCAGGGCGCGGGCAGCGTAGGCGGCGCTGCCGTCGCCGGAAACCCCATCATCGCCATTGGTTTGCTCCGCGGAAGAGGAGATAAAAATGGCCGTGGGGCCGTCCGCGCCGCCGATAATGCCCACGGAGCTTTCTTCCCGGGCGCAGGACGCCGCTGTTACGGCGCAGGCCAGCGCCAGCAAAACCAGGATGAACCGCTGTTTTTTCATCGTTTTTTACTCCAAAATATAAGTTGTAGAGGCAATTGCGAAAAATTTGCCCGCCGTCCAATCATATGATATTATATATCGGGCAAAGACTAATTGCAAGGTAAGACCGGCGCTTCAGGCCGTGTCATGGCGTTGCCTTTGCCCGTTGCCCAGAGGCTGCCCTTGCAGCCGCCCCTGGCCGCGCGCCAGAACTGTTGCACCGTTATTCCTCACATTGGGAGGGTATATTCCATGGACCGGGAATATTATGCCGGAAACCGCAGCTCCGTCTACCGGCGTTTGCCGGAAGGCTCGCTGCTGCTGCTGTTCAGTGGAGCGCCGCCCCGCAAAACCGGCGACGAATACTATCCGTTTTTCACCGACCGCAACTTTCTCTATCTGGCCGGCATCGAGCAGCCTTCCTTGACGCTGCTGGCGGCCAAGAGCGGCGGAGAGCTGCGGGAAACCCTGTTTATCCTGCCAAGCGACGCCCAGGCCGAGCGTTGGAACGGACCCCGCGTGACAGCGGAAGCGGCCGCGGTCCTCTCCGCTATCACCGACATCCGTTATGACAGTGAATGGACAGCAGTCCTGCAAAAGCTGGCCTGCTCCGGCAATTACGATTATCTGTATCTGGACCTGGACAAGCTGACCGACCAGGAACCGGACAACGCCGCTTACCGCATGGCGGCCCAGGCCCGGTCCTTATACCCCTACCTGACTGTCAAAAACGTCCGCCCGCTGCTCAGGGCCTGCCGCACCGTCAAGCAGCCCTGCGAGATCGCGGCCATGCGCCGGGCGGAAGACATCACCCGCGGCGGCATCCTGGCCATGATGGCGGCGGCCCGGCCCGGCCTCTACGAATACCAGCTGAAAGCGGAGTGGGATTATGCCCTGGCCCAGCGGGGCGTGCCGGCTTCCGGTTTTCCTCCCATTATCAGCGCCGGCGCCAATAATTTCTGCATCCACTATTACGCGTATAGCGGCCAATGCCGGGACGGGGACCTGGTGCTGAACGACGTGGGCGCTGCCTGGGACCATCTGTGCACCGACGTTTCCCGGGGCTGGCCGGTCAACGGCAAATTCTCGGAGCGGCAGCGGCTGCTCTATGAATGCGCTTACGCCACCTCCAACCAGATGTTCAGCATCTTCAAGCCCGGCCTGCTGCTGAGCGACGCGGACGCCCTGGCCCGCCGCTATAATTACGAACGGCTCCATGAGATCGGCCTGTGCAAGTCCTGGGAGGATATCGGCGCCTATATGTGGCACGGCGGCGCCCACCAGGTGGGGTACGACGTGCATGACGTGGATCCCCAGTATACGGATCCCGGACAGCTGATGCTGCCCGGCATGGTGTTTTGCGTGGATATCGGCATTTACTGCCAGGAATGGGGTATCGGCTTCCGCCTGGAGGATAATTGCCTGATCACCGAAAACGGCTGCGAAAACCTGTCCGCCGCCATTCCCCGGAGCATCCAGGATATCGAAGCCTGCCTCAGCCGGCCCTGAAGGATGAATCACTTGATATGGTGACAATAATGCCCCTGCTGCTCCATATTTTGTGCTTTTTCGCAAATATTGCCGCAGAAGGGGTTGATTTTATTGTCCGGAACATGCTATGATAAGACTTTAAAAGGAGATGATTTTTTATGAAAAAAGTTGCCGTAATCATGGGCAGCATCAGCGACTTTGACACGGTAAAACCGGCCTGCGATTTGCTGAAGCAATTGGGCGTCCCCTGGGAAGCCCATGTTTATTCTGCCCACCGCAGCCCTGAGGAAGCCCGGGAATTCGCGGCTTCCGCCCGGAACAACGGTTTCGGCGCGCTCATCGCGGCGGCCGGCAAAGCGGCTCATCTGGCCGGAGCCCTGGCCGCCCAAACCACGCTGCCGGTTATCGGCATCCCGGTAAAAAGCTCCGCCCTGGACGGCCTGGACGCCCTGCTGTCCACCGTGCAGATGCCCCCCGGCATCCCGGTGGCCACCGTAGCCATTGACGGCGCTGAGAACGCCGCCTGGCTGGCAGCTGAGGTCCTGGCCGTGGGCGATCCGGATCTGGCAGCCCTGTTGCAGGAAAAGCGGGCCGCCATGCATGCCAAAGTCTTGAAGGCCGACGCGGAGTTGCAGGACAAGCTGCAGGCGTAATTTCACGGCTTAATTTATTGAAGGAGGATATATCATGCAAAAACAAGAACAGCTCTATGAAGGCAAGGCCAAAAAGGTGTTCGCCACCGACGATCCGACGCTCTGCATCGTTGATTACAAGGACGACGCCACCGCTTTCAACGGCGCCAAAAGGGGTACCATCGAGGGCAAGGGCGCCATCAATAACCAGGTGACCAACCATCTGATGAAGCTGTTGGCCAGCCACGGCATCCCCACCCATCTCGTGGAAGAGCTGTCCGAGCGGGAAACCCTGGTGAAAAGAGTCTCCATCATCCCGCTGGAAGTGATCGTGCGCAATATCGCCGCAGGCTCCCTGGCCAAGCGCCTGGGCCTGGAAGAGGGCTACAAAATGTCCCGCACCGTGCTGGAATTCTCCTATAAATGCGACGAGCTGGACGATCCGATGGTCAACGAATACCATATTTTTGCCATGGGCTACGCCACGGAGGAGGAACTGCAAACCATTTCCGCCTATGCCCTGAAAATCAACGACATCCTTTCCGCTTATCTGAAAGACCTGAATATCGAGCTGATCGATTTCAAGCTGGAGTTCGGCAAGACCGCGGACGGCGAGATCGTGCTGGCGGATGAGATTTCCCCGGACACCTGCCGTTTCTGGGATACCGTTACCCGTCAGAAGCTGGACAAGGACCGTTTCCGCCGGGATCTGGGCGGCGTGGAAGACGCTTATCAGGAAATCATGAAGCGGCTGCTGGGCAAATAACCGCGGCTGACGGAGGGCTTATGTCTGAGACGTTCACCGGCCTGCATGAAGAATGCGGCGTGTTCGGTATATACAGCAATGTCCAGGAGGACGTGGCGGCCATCTGCTATTACGGCCTGTTCGCTCTGCAGCACCGCGGCCAGGAAAGCTGCGGCATCGTGGTCAACGACCGGGGCGTGATGACGGGCTACAAGGATAACGGCCTGATCAACGATGTGTTTACCCAGCGGGTTCTGGCAGACCTGGGGCTGGGCAATATTGCCGTGGGCCATGTGCGTTACTGCACATCCGGCAGCAATACCCGGGCCAATGCACAGCCCCTGATCATCAATCATATCAAAGGCTCCATGGCGCTGGGCTATAACGGCAATCTGGTCAACGCCGCCGGCCTCAGGGAAGAATTGGAGCTGAGCGGCTCCATCTTCCATACCACCAGCGATACGGAGGTCATTGCCTACGAGCTGACCAAGGAGCGCCTGACAGCCTCTTCCATCGAGGACGCCATCAGCGCGGCCATGAAAAGGCTCAGGGGGGCTTATTCCGTGGTGATGATGTCGCCGAAAAAGCTGATCGGCTTCCGCGATCCCCTGGGATTCCGCCCCCTGGTGATCGGCGCTTCTGACAACGGCTATGTGCTGGCTTCCGAAACCTGCGCTTTGGACGCGGCCGGCGCCAAATACCTGCGGGACCTGGCCCCCGGTGAAATCGTGGTCATTGATGAAAACGGCCTCCGTTCCATCACCGACAACTGCGTCGACAGCCCCCGGGCCCTGTGCGTCTTTGAATATATCTATTTCTCCCGCCCCGATTCGGTCATCGAGGGCAGCGCGGTGCATACCGCCAGGATGCGCGCCGGTTCCATGCTGGCCTTGCAGCATCCGGTACACGCGGACGTGGTGATCGGCGTGCCTGATTCCGGCCTGGACGCGGCCATGGGCTACGCGGCCCAAAGCGGCATTCCCTACGGGCTGGGCTTCATCAAAAACAAATACATCGGCCGCACCTTCATCCAGCCGGAACAGCAGCAGCGGGAAAACCTGGTGCGGATCAAACTGAACGTGGTCACCGATACCGTGCGGGACAAACGGGTGATCCTCATCGACGATTCCATTGTCCGCGGCACCACCGGCGCCCGCATTGTGCGGCTGCTGCGGGAGGCGGGGGCCAAAGAGGTGCATATGCGGGTCTCGGCCCCGCCCTTCCTGCATCCCTGCTTTTTCGGCACCGACGTCAGCAACCGGGATTATCTGATCGCCAGCCACCGCACGGTACAGGAAATGGCTGAGCTGATGAACGTGGATTCCCTGGGTTACCTGGATGTGCATTCCCTGGACATGATACCGGACAACTACCATGCCGGGCTGTGCAAGGCCTGCTTCACCGGCCAGTACCCCCTGGATATCAGCGAGGCCCCGGATAAAATGCGCCTGGAAGAGCGGCTGACCAAAAAGATATGAGGAACATGCCATGAGCAAAAGCTACAGCGATAGCTATAAGCAGGCCGGCGTGGACATCACCGCCGGCTATGAAGCGGTGCGGCTGATGAAAACCCACATCGACCGCACCGCTACTCCCGGCGTGCTGTCCGGCATCGGCGGCTTCGGCGGCTTGTTTAAGCCGGAGATCTCCGGAATGGCCGAGCCGGTGCTGGTCAGCGGCACCGACGGGGTCGGCACCAAGCTGAAGCTGGCCTTTGACTTGGATAAGCACGATACCATCGGCATCGACTGCGTGGCCATGTGCGTCAACGACATTGTCTGTTCCGGCGCAGCGCCCTTGTTTTTCCTGGATTATATCGCCTGCGGCAAAAACGTGCCGGCGCGCATCGCCGAGATCGTTGCCGGCGTGGCCGAAGGCTGCGTGCAGGCCGGCGCGGCGCTGATCGGCGGCGAAACCGCGGAGATGCCCGGCTTTTATGCGGAAAACGAATACGATCTGGCCGGTTTCGCCGTGGGCATGGTGGACAAAGCCAATATTCTCGATAACAGCCGCGCGTTGGCAGGGGACGCCTTGATCGCCCTGCCCAGTTCCGGCTGCCATTCCAACGGCTTTTCCCTGGTCCGCCGCGTGATCGGCCAGGCGGGCCTCGATATCCGCGCCCATTATGCCGACCTGGGCGCCACCCTGGGGGAAGCGCTGCTTACACCGACGAAAATCTATGTCAAACCGCTGCTGGCTTTGTTGGGGGCTGTGCAAGTGCATAGTCTGGCCCATATCACCGGCGGCGGTTTTTATGAGAATATCCCCCGCGCCCTGCCGGAGGGCCTGACCGCCCGGGTGGACGCCGCGGCTTTGCAAACGCCGCCCCTGTTCGCCCTCCTGCAACAGGCAGGCCGGATCCCGGAACGGGATATGTTCAACACCTTTAATATGGGCGTGGGCATGGCGGCCCTGGTCCCGGCGGACGAGGCCGACCGGGCAATACGCCTGCTAAGGGAGCAGGGAGAAGCCGCCTATCTGCTGGGCGAGATCGTCCGGGGCGGGCAGGGGGTGGAGATATGCGGCTGATGCGCGTTGCCGTGCTGGTCAGCGGCAACGGCACCAACCTGCAGGCCTTGCTGGACGCGGAGCGAAAGGGAGAGAATCCGGACGGCCGCGTCACGCTGGTCGTCTCCTCTTCTGACGGCGCTTATGCCCTGGAGCGGGCGCGTCGGTCCGGCATCCCGGCCCTGACCATTGATAAAAAGGCGGCGGGCGGCGGGCGGGCTTTTGAGGAGCAGCTCTGGCAGGCCGTGCAGGAGCAGGGCGTGGATCTGATCGTACTGGCGGGTTTTCTGCATATTCTCACGCCGGAATTCATCCGCCGCGCCAACGTGCCCATGATCAATATCCACCCGGCGCTGCTGCCGGCTTTCGGCGGCAAGGGCCTTTACGGCATCAAGGTGCATCAGGCGGTGCTGGAAGCCGGCGCCGCCGTCACCGGCGCCACGGTCCATTATGTGAACGAAATACCGGACGGCGGGCAGATCATCCTGCAAAAGGAACTGCCGGTGCTGCCGGGCGATACGCCGGAGCTGCTGCAGCAGCGGGTGATGGAACAGGCGGAATGGGCGTTGCTGCCCCAGGCGGTGGCGCAGCTCTGCACGGAATTACGCAAAAAAGAGGAGAGCCGAACCGATGCTGTTTCCTGAAACCTATCTGGCGGCCAACGTGTATCCGGGCCGGGGCCTGCTGCTGGGGCTGACGCCGGACGGCCGGCATGCTGTGGCCGCCTATTTCATCATGGGACGGAGCGTCAACAGCCGGAACCGGGTTTTCGCGGCCGAGCCGGAGGGCCTGCGCACCCAGGCTTATGATCCGGCCCTGGTCAGCGATGCCAGCCTCATCATCTACTGGCCGATGCGCAGTTTCGGCAGCAGCCTGATCGTCAGCAACGGCGACCAGACCGATACGATTTACAGCGTCCTGCAGCAGGGCGGCAGCTTTGAGCAGGCCCTGCGTACCCGGGAATATGAGCCGGACGCGCCCAATTATACCCCCCGCGTCAGCGGCATCGTGGAATTGGGAAAGGGATATTCCTATAGGCTCTCCATCCTCAAAAGGGGGGAGCAGGGCGGCTGCATCCGCTGCTTCTATGAATACGCGGAGCCGGAACCGGGTTTAGGCCGGCTCGTCCACACCTATCAGGGCGACGGCCAGCCGCTGCCCAGCTTCAGCGGGGAGCCGGTAACGTTGTCCCTGCCGGACGATATCGACGAGCTGACCGAGGGATTATGGCGGGGACTGAACGGGGACAACAAGGTAGCCCTGTGCGTCCGTTATATCCAGATCGCCGGTGGAAGCTATGCGCAAAGGATCGTCAACAAACACCAATAACGGTTCCATTCAGCCGCAATAGGCAGGGACAGGCTGCGGCAATGACAATAGGGAGGAACGATGAAAGAAATACCTTTGAAATACGGCTGCAATCCCCATCAGCTGCCGGCCCGCATCTATGCCGGCCAGGGCGAACTGCCCCTGGAGGTGTTGAACGGCCGGCCCGGCTATATCAATTTTCTGGACGCTCTGAACAGCTGGCAACTGGTGCGGGAACTGCGGGCGGCCGTCTGCCTGCCTGCCGCCGCCAGCTTCAAGCATGTCAGCCCGGCCGGGGCCGCGGTGGGCCTGCCCTTGAGCGGGGAATTGCGGCGCAGCTACTGGGTGGAGCAGGCGGAGCTTTCGCCTTTGGCCGCGGCATACGCCCGGGCCAGGGGCGCGGACCGCATGAGCAGCTTCGGCGATTGGATCGCCCTTTCCGATATCTGCGACGAGCCCACGGCCCGGCTGATCGCCCCGGAAGTCAGCGACGGCGTCATCGCCCCCGGCTACGATCCGGAGGCCCTGGCCATCCTGATGGGGAAGCGGAAGGGCAATTACAATATCGTGGTGATCGACCCGGATTACCAGCCGCCGGAAACCGAGGTCAAGCAGGTGTTCGGTATTTATTTCGAACAAAGGCATAACGACGTCCTGATCTGCGGCCGGCTGCTGGACAATATCGTCACCGCCGGCAGGCAGTTGCCGGAGGCGGCTCGGCGGGATTTACTGATCGCTTTGATCACCCTCAAATACACCCAATCCAATTCGGTGTGCTACGCTGCCCAGGGACAGGCCATCGGCGTGGGCGCGGGGCAGCAATCACGCATCCATTGCAACCGGCTGGCCGGAGACAAGGCGGACCTCTGGCAGCTCCGCCAGCATCCGCGGGTTTTGGAGTTGCCATTCCGGGAGGATATCCCCCGAGCCACCCGAGACAACGCCGTGGGTCGCTATCTGTCCCAGGATTACGGGGAACTGCTGGCCGGGGACAAGTGGCGGCAGGTGTTCCGCGTCAAGCCGGAACCCCTGACCGAAGCGGAAAAGCGGGATTTCCTCTCCCAGGTCCGGGGCGTCGCCCTGGGCAGCGACGCCTTCTTCCCCTTTGACGACAATATCCAGCGGGCCCACAAAAGCGGCGTCGGCTATATCGCCCAGCCCGGCGGTTCCATCCGGGACAGCGAGGTTATCGCAGCCTGCGACGCCGTGGGCATCGTCATGTGCTTCACCGGCTTAAGGCTGTTCCATCATTAAAAAATTACGGCAAAAAGTATTTGCCTAAAACACGACTGTTTTCGAGGTGCGTTATGATTATCATGGTGGTGGGCGGCGGCGGCCGCGAGCACGCGCTGGTAAAAAAAATCAGCGAAAATCCCCGGGTGGAAAAGATCTACGCCCTGCCGGGCAATGCCGGGATGAAAGAAGTGGAATGCGTGGCGATCAAGGCGACCAACCTGGACGCGATCTGCAGCTTTGCAACGGAACGCCGGATCGATTTCGCGGTGGTGGCTCCCGACGACCCGCTGGCTTTGGGTTTGGTGGACCGGTTGACCGCCCTGGGCGTGGCCTGCTTCGGCCCCAACCGGCAGGCGGCCATGATCGAAAGCAGCAAGGCCTGGGCCAAAGATATGATGAAAAAATATCAGATACCCACCGCTGATTATGAGATTTTCAACAATTCCGCCGCGGCCCTGGCCTATGTGCGGGAGCAGACTTTTCCGCTGGTGGTCAAGGCCGACGGCTTGGCCCTGGGCAAAGGCGTGACCATCGTTGCCAGCCGCGCCGAAGCGGAGCAGACCATTAACCAGATCATGAACCAGGGCAAATTCGGCCTAAGCGGCGCCAGGATCGTGATCGAGCAGTATCTGACAGGGCCGGAAGTCTCGGTGCTGGTGTTTACCGACGGGGAAACCCTGACGCCGATGGTTTCCTCCATGGATCATAAGCAAGCCTACGACAACGACCGGGGACCGAATACCGGCGGCATGGGCGCCGTCGCCCCCAATCCTTTTTATACGGAGCGCATTGCGGCGGTATGCCGGGAAACCATTTTCCTGCCCACCATCCGGGCCATGGCGGCGGAAGGCCGCCCCTTCCGGGGCTGCCTCTATTTCGGGCTGATGCTGACGCCCGAAGGGCCGAAGGTCATCGAATACAACTGCCGCTTCGGCGACCCGGAGACCCAGGCAATCCTGCCGCTGCTGGAAACGGATCTGCTCACCGTCATGCAGGCCTGCGCCCTAGGGGGGCTGAAGCATCTGGAGATCAAATTCCGCGACGCCTGCTCCTGCTGCCTGGTGCTGGCTTCGGACGGCTATCCCCTGGATTATCAGAGCGGTTTTCCCATCACCTTCGGCGATACCCGGGACGCCACGGTGTATTGCGCCGGCGTCAAAAGCGACGGGGCGGGCGGTTTGCTCACCTCCGGCGGCCGGGTGCTGGGCGTCACAATGGTGCGGCCGTCTCTTAAAGACGCCGTGGCGGGCGCTTACGCGGCGGCGGACAACATCGCTTTTGCCAACAAATATTGCCGCAACGATATCGGTGAACGGGCTTTGAAGGCGCTGGAATAAATGTAAGGCGGAGATAGCGAGGAGAAAAGCAATGGTCTATCGCATTTATACGGAAAAAAAGCCGGAATACGCCCAGGAAGCCCGGAGCCTGCTCGCGGAGCTCAGGGAACAGCTGCGCATCAAAAACCTGCTGGATGTGCGTATCCTGCGCCGTTACGACGCGGAACGGCTGGAGCGGGAGCTGTTCGACGCCTGCCGCTACCGGGTGTTCGCCGAGCCCCAGGTGGACCTGGTCTACGGGCAACTGCCGGAAACGGCAGGCCATACGCTGGCGGTGGAATATTTGCCCGGCCAGTTTGACCAGCGGGCGGACAGCGCCGCCCAGTGCATCCAACTGATCGGCGGCGGCGAACGCCCGCTGGTCAAAAGCGCCGCCGTCTATTTGCTGGAAGGCGGGCTGACCGCGGAAGAGCTGGCCGCTGTGCGCCGGCATCTCATCAACCCGGTGGAAAGCCGGGAGGCGGCCCTGGAACTGCCGGATACCCTGGATATGGCTTACGAGATACCGCCGGATGTGGCGGTGATCGAGGGCTTTCTGGAATTGGACGAAGCCGGCGGAGCCGCGCTGATCAGCCGGCTGGGCCTGGCCATGGACGAAAGCGACCTGCAATGCTGCGAAAACTATTTCCGCTCCGAGGGCCGCTGCCCCACCCTGACCGAGCTGAAGCTGATCGACACCTACTGGTCCGACCATTGCCGCCATACCACCTTTTCCACCATCATCGACGAGATCCGCATCGAGGACCCGGACGCGGCCCTGGCCTGGCAGCGCTATGAGGAACTGCGGCAAGAGCTGCGGATCGGCAAGCCCGCCACCCTGATGAATCTGGCCACCATCGGCGCCAAATATTTGCAGGCCCAGGGCTTGCTGACGGATTTGGACGAATCCGAGGAGATCAACGCCTGCACGGTGAGGATCACGGTGGACGCGGGCGGCGTTCCCGAGCCCTGGCTGCTGTTGTTCAAAAACGAGACCCATAACCACCCCACGGAGATCGAGCCCTTCGGCGGCGCGGCCACCTGCATCGGCGGCGCCATCCGGGACCCGCTCTCCGGCCGGGGTTATGTCTACCAGGCCATGCGTCTGACCGGGGCAGGGGACCCTACGGTCCCGGCAACTGCCACGCTGCCGGGCAAGCTGCCCCAGCGCACCATTGTCACCAAGGCCGCGGCCGGCTATTCCTCCTACGGCAATCAGATCGGCCTGGCCACCGGCCTGGTGGATGAGATCTATCATCCCGGCTATGTGGCCAAGCGCATGGAGGTGGGCGCGGTGGTCGCCGCGGCCCCCGTTTCCCAGGTGCGGCGGGAAAAACCCGCTCCCGGCGATTTGGTGCTGCTGCTGGGCGGGCGCACCGGTCGGGACGGCTGCGGCGGCGCTACCGGCAGCTCCAAATCCCATGACGCCGGGTCCCTGACCAGCTGCGGCGCGGAGGTGCAAAAGGGCAACGCGCCGGAAGAGCGAAAATTGCAGCGTTTGTTCCGTAATGGCGCGGCTTCCCGGCTGATCAAGCGCTGCAACGATTTCGGCGCCGGCGGCGTGTCCGTGGCCATCGGCGAGCTGGCGGAGGGGCTCAGCATCGATTTGGACGCGGTGCCCCGCAAATACGAGGGACTGGACGGCACGGAGCTGGCCATCAGCGAATCCCAGGAGCGGATGGCCGTGGTGCTGGACCAAGAGGACCTGGGCCGCTTTCTGGAGCTGGCCGCGGCGGAGAATATCGAAGCCACCGTGGTGGCGGAGGTCACCGCGGAGCCCCGCTTGCTGATGCGCTGGCGGGGCCGGGTGATCGTGGATATCGCCCGGGCTTTCCTCAGCACCAACGGCGCGGAAAAGCATATCCGCATCCTGGTGGAGCAGGGGCAAAAAATCAGCCTGCCCAGGGAGCATGGGGATTTTGCTTCCCGCATGCTGGAACTGGCCGCTGATTTGAACGTCTGCTCCAAACGGGGCCTCGCGGAGCGTTTCGACTCCACCGTGGGCGCTGCCAACCTGCTGATGCCCTTTGGCGGACGCCGCCAGTTGACGCCCATTCAAACCATGGTTTCCCGCCTGCCGGTAGCGGGAGGCGATACCGCCACCTGCTCCCTGATGGCCTACGGCTTCGACCCCTATGTGAGCAGCGCCAGCCCCTACCTGGGCGCTTACGCGGCGGTGGTGGAAAGCGTGGCTAAGCTGGCGGCCGCCGGCGCGGACCTGGACAGCGTGCATCTGAGCTTCCAGGAATATTTCCCCAAGCCCGGCCTGGAGGGCCGGCGCTGGGGCGCTCCTGCCGCGGCGCTGCTGGGCGGGCTGATGGCCCAATTGGATTTGGGTATGGCCGCCATCGGCGGCAAGGACAGCATGAGCGGCACCTTCGAACAGCTGGACGTGCCGCCCACCCTGATCAGCTTCGCCGTGGCTTTAGGGAGCATGGATAACCTGGTTTCGCCGGAACTGAAAGGCGCCGGCCATCAGCTGGTCTGGCTGGCTCCGGATTATCTGGAAAACGGCCTGCCGGAAGCATCCAGCCTGCGCCGGGTTTTGGCAGAGGCGTCCGCTTTGATCCGGGACAGGAAAGCCCTGGCGGCCTCTACCCCGGCCCGAGGCGGCATTGCCGCGGCGCTGCTGCAGATGGCGGCGGGCAACGCCGTGGGCGTCAGCGTCGACGCCGCTTTCCCGGAGCAGGAATTGTTCGCCCGCCGTTTCGGCGGTTTCATCATCGAGCTGGCCCAGCCGGAACAGCTGGGCGTTACGCTGGGGCATACGCAGGCTGAATACCGGCTGGATTACGGCGTTGCCCGCGTCCCCCTGGCCGACCTGGAACGGCGCTGGGCAATGCGGCTGGAAAGCGTGTTCCCCTGCGATATCTTAAGCGGCGACGCCATTGTGCCTACGGTTTCCTACCGGGAGCGGGGCTGCCTGATCCCTAGGGCTGGCGCGGAGAAGCCCAAGGTGCTGATCCCGGTCTTTCCCGGCACCAATTGCGAATATGATACCGCGGCCGCCTTTGCCCGGGCCGGCGCCGAGCCCCGCGTCCTGGTGATCCGCAACATCACTGCCGCCGCCATTGCCGAGAGCGTGGCCGCGCTGATCGAAGCGATCAATGAGTCCCAGATCGTCGCTTTGCCCGGCGGCTTTTCCGGCGGCGACGAGCCGGACGGCTCCGGCAAATTCATCACCGCCCTGTTCCGGAACGCCGGCGTCAGCGAGGCCGTAGCCAGGCTGCTGCAACAGCGGGACGGCCTGATGCTGGGCATCTGCAACGGTTTCCAGGCCCTGATCAAGCTGGGGCTGGTACCCTATGGGGAAATCCGGGAAAACCGGGCGGAGGCGCCCACGCTGACCTTCAATACCATCGGCCGCCACCAATCCAGGCTGGTCCGCGTCCGGGTGGCCTCTGTGAAATCCCCCTGGATGAACCGCTGCCAGGTGGGGGATATTCATACCGTGGCCGTTTCCCACGGGGAGGGACGTTTCATTTGCCCAACCGATTTCCTGGAGCAGATGGCTCTGAACGGCCAGGTCGCCGCCCAGTACGCGGACGAACAGGGACGCCCCGCCATGGATATGGACGTCAATCCCAACGGCTCCCTGTGGGCGGTGGAAGCGCTGACCAGCGCCGACGGCCGCGTCTTCGGCCGCATGAGCCATCCGGAGCGCTGGATTAAGGGCAATTTCCAAAACGTACCCGGCAATTTCGAGACCGGTTTATTCGAGAGCGCGGTAGAATACTATCGTATCTGAGGAAACGGAAAACGAACGAATGAAAGGACGTGCCTGATATGAAAATCTTTCCCGCCAGCGTCGACGATGACGGCGCCAAATTTGTGGGCGAAGCGCTGACCTTCGACGACGTATTGCTGCTGCCGGGCCGGTCCGAAACCCAGCCCCGGGACGTGGACCTGACCACCCGCCTGACCCGCCGCGTCCGCCTGAATATCCCGCTCCTCTCCGCTGGCATGGATACGGTCACGGAAGCCCGCATGGCCATTGCCATTGCCCGGGAAGGGGGCATCGGCGTCATCCACAAAAATATGAGCATTGCGGAGCAGGCCCGTCAGGTGGACCAGGTGAAGCGCTCGGAAAACGGCGTCATCACCGACCCGGTGTGCCTGGGACCCGACGCCACCCTGGCGGAGGCCTTGAGCCTGATGTCCCATTATCATATCTCCGGCCTGCCCGTTGTGGAAAAGGGCAGGCTGATCGGCATCCTCACCAACCGGGACCTGCGCTTTGAGAACGACCACAGCATCAAGGTCTCGGCCCTGATGACCAGCGAAAATCTGATCACCGCCACGGAAGGCACCTCCCTGGCCGACGCCGAGCTGATCCTGAAAAAGCATAAGGTGGAAAAGCTGCCCCTGGTGGATCAAAACGGCTATTTGCGGGGCCTCATCACCACCAAGGACATCCAGAAAGCCATCCAGTACCCCAATTCGGCAAAGGACGAGCTGGGCCGCCTCAGGGTGGCCGCCGCCGTGGGCACCGCTTACGATACCCTGGAACGGGCCGCGGCCCTGATCACGGCCGGCGTGGACGTGCTGGTGGTGGATACCGCCCACGGCCATTCCCTGAACGTGCTGCAGATGCTGGAAGCCATCAAGAACCGCTGGCCGGAGCTGGACGTGATCGGCGGCAACGTGGCCACCGCCGGCGCCACGCGGGACCTGATCTCCGCCGGCGCCGACGCGGTGAAGGTGGGCGTAGGCCCCGGCTCCATTTGCACCACCCGGGTGATCGCCGGCATCGGTGTGCCCCAGATTTCCGCCGTTTATGCCGCCGCGGAAGCTGCCGCGGCTTCCGGCACCCCCATTATCGGCGACGGCGGCATCAAGTATTCCGGCGATATCGTCAAAGCCATCGCCGCCGGCGCGGATACGGTGATGGTAGGCGGCCTGCTGGCCGGCACGGAGGAAAGCCCCGGCGATATCGAAATTTACCAGGGCCGCAGTTTTAAGGTGTACCGGGGCATGGGCTCTTTGGCGGCCATGAAGCAGGGCAGCTCGGACCGGTATTTCCAGGAGGGCTCCCAGAAGCTGGTTCCGGAAGGCATCGAGGGCCGGGTGCCCTACAAGGGCGTGGTGGCGGACACGGTATTCCAGCTGATGGGCGGGCTGCGCTCCGGCATGGGCTATTGCGGCACCCCGGATATCGCCAGCCTGAAACGAAACGGCCAATTCGTGCGCATCACCGCCGCCGGCCTCAAGGAAAGCCATCCCCACGATGTGCAGATTACCAAGGAAGCGCCCAATTACGGCGGCTGAGCGGCCGTATACCACAGCCAATTTAGGCTATTCAGAAACAAGTCAGACCAGGCGCGGCGGAAGACCGGGCGCAGGCGTATCGAATTATACGTCGAGCACCGGGCTGAACGCCGCAACGCCGTCTGACGCAGTTTATGGACAGCCATGTAAAAAGGAGGAGCCTATGAAACTGCCCAAAGCCATCACCTTTGATACCTACGGTACGTTGATCGACTGGGAAGGGGAAATTGCCCGCTTTTTCGCCGAGCTGCTGGCCGCCAAGGGCGTGATCGATATCGAGCCCCGGACCATGCAGCGGCGTTGGGAAATCATTCAGTTCGGCTATATCCAGGAACGCTACCGCTCCTATACCCAGGTGCTGCACGATACGATGCTGATGACCGGCGAGGAATTCGGCGTCAGCTTCAGCGAAACGGAGGCTAATTCCTTCTCCGCTTCCATGGGCGGCTGGCGGCCTTTCGACGACGTGCGGCACTGGATACCGGAGCTGCGCAAGCTCACCAAGGTAGCGCTGCTGACCAATACGGACAACGCCATCATCGCCCAAAGCGTCAGGCTGATGGGCGTGGAATTCGACGATATCGTCACCGCCGAAATGGCCGGCTGCTACAAACCGGCCCACGGCGGTTTCCATCTGGCCCGGCAGCGCCTGGGGCTGGAGACCGGCGAGATCATGCACGCCGGGTTCGGCTTCAAATACGATGTGGAGCCGGCCAGCGCCCTGGGTTACCAGACCTGCTGGATCAACCGCCAGGGAGAACCGCGGCCCTCCGAGGTGCGCGAAACCTATATGGTGGGAGATTTGCGCACCTTGGTCTATATGCTGAAGGGCATGGAGAGCTATTGATGGCCGGAGGCTTCCGCCCAAAGCAAAAAATCAGTCAAAACTTTTGCTTTACGGCTTGAAATCAAGAATAATTCTTGCTATAATATATCCACAACCATTGTACTGACGCCCAAAGGTTTACTGCGGGGGAAGGCAAGCATCGGACGGAACCATCTTTAACCAGGTCCTTTTTGCTGTGCCTTCTTCCGGGCACAGCATTTTTTCATGAGGAGGAGCTTATGGAAAGCAAGGAAACCCGGGTGGCCCTGATCGGCATCATGGTCACGGATACGGAAGTTGCGGAACAGATCAACGCCCTGCTGCACGAATACGGCAACTATATCATCGGCCGCATGGGGCTGCCCTATGCCAAGGCCGGGGTCTCCATCATCAGCGTGGCGATGGACGCGCCCCAGGACGCCATCAGCGCCCTCTCCGGCAAATTGGGCGCCATACCCGGCGTGTCCACCAAAACGGTGATGCCCAAGCCGGACCGGGCGGTGTGACCATGAAAACGCTGATCGAGGAGTTGGCCGCCGGCTGCCTGCCGGCGGCGGAGGAATTGACCGCGCTGATCGACTGCCAAGACCCGGAGATCAGGGAAGCGCTGCGAGCTCGGGCGGAAGCAAAGCGGCGGGAAATCTTCGGCGATGCCGTCTATATCCGGGGCCTGATCGAATTCACCAGCTATTGCCGGCACGACTGCTATTATTGCGGCCTGCGCCGCAGCAATGGGCAGGCGGAACGCTATCGGCTGCAGCCGGAGCAAATCCTTTCCTGTTGCGAGCATGGCTATCAGCTGGGTTTCCGCACTTTCGTGCTGCAGGGCGGGGAAGACCCCTGGTTCACGGAACAAAGGCTGGCCGCGCTCATCTACCGCATCAAGGAGCGCTGGCCGGATTGCGCGCTGACCCTCTCCGAGGGGGAGCGCTCCCGCCGGACCTACGCCGCCTGGAAAGCCGCCGGCGCCGACCGCTACCTGCTGCGCCATGAAACGGCCGACGCCCGGCATTACGGCATGCTGCATCCGCCGGAGCTGAGCTTTGCCAACCGCCGCCGCTGCCTCTACGACCTAAAGGACTTGGGCTACCAGGTGGGCGCGGGCATGATGGTGGGTTCGCCCTTCCAGAACGCCAGGCATCTGGCGGAGGACCTGCTGTTCCTCCGGGAACTGGCGCCGCAGATGGTGGGCATCGGGCCCTTCATCCCCCATCACGGAACGCCTTTCGCCCACTGTCCTCCCGGCAGCCGTGACACCACCCTGACCCTGGTCTCGCTGACCAGGCTGCTGCTGCCGGAAGCCCTGCTGCCGGCCACCACCGCCCTTTCCACCGTGGACGGCCAGGGCCGGGAACTGGGTATCCGCGCCGGAGCCAATGTGGTGATGCCCAATCTCTCCCCCAAGGATGTGCGGGGCAAATACCTGCTTTACGATAATAAAGCCAACTTCGGCGCGGAAGCCGCCGAGGATATCCAATTACTGCAACAGCGCATGCAGGCGATCGACTACCGCATCGTAGTGGACCGCGGCGACGCGCCGAACATAAGGAGATGACCGTGATGAACGAGCAATACAGGTACGACCCCAAATCCGCTGTGGCGGAGGAATTCATCAACCACGAAGAGATCATGGACACCCTGGCCTATGCAAAGGCCCATCAATCCGACCGGCCTTTGATCGAAAGCCTGATCAGGAAAGCCGCCGCGGGCCAGGGCCTGACCCACCGGGAAGCCCTGACGCTGCTGGATTGCGAGCTGCCGGATCTGAACGAGCAGATGTTCACTTTAGCCAAACAGATCAAGGAGCGCTTTTACGGCCGCCGCATCGTGATGTTCGCGCCATTGTATCTTTCCAATTACTGCATCAACGGCTGCACCTATTGCCCTTATCACGGCAGGAACCGCCGCATCCCCCGCAAAAAGCTGACCCAGGAGGAGATCCGCCGGGAAGTCGTGGCTTTGCAGGATATGGGCCATAAACGGCTGGCCCTGGAAGCCGGGGAACACCCCACCCTGAACACCATGGATTATTATCTGGAATCCATCGACACCATTTACGGCATCCGGCATAAAAACGGCGCCATCCGTCGGGTCAATATCAATATCGCGGCCACCACGGCGGATGATTACCGCAAACTGAAAGAGGCCGGCATCGGCACCTACATCCTGTTCCAGGAAACCTATCACAAGGAAGCTTATCAGTCCCTGCATCCCAGCGGGCCCAAGAGCAATTACACGTACCATACGGAGGCCATGGACCGGGCCATGGACGGCGGCATCGACGACGTGGGCATCGGCGTGCTGTTCGGCCTGGACCATTACCGCTACGATTTTGTGGGCCTGCTGATGCATGCCGAGCATCTGGAGGCGGCCAAAGGCGTGGGCCCCCATACCATCAGCGTGCCCCGCATCCGCCCGGCCGACGATATCGACGTGGCGGATTTCGCCAACGCCGTGGCGGACGAGACATTTATGAAGATCGTGGCCGTGATCAGGCTGTCCGTGCCCTATACCGGCATGATCGTTTCCACCCGGGAATCGGCCAAGGTCCGGGCCAGAGTGCTGGACCTGGGTATTTCCCAGATCAGCGGCGGTTCCCGCACCAGCGTGGGCGGCTACGCCGAGCCCTCGCCGGAGGATGAGGACACCGCCCAATTCGATATCAACGACCGCCGCACCCTGGACGAGGTGGTGGACTGGCTGCTGGCCCTGGGCTATATCCCCAGCTTTTGCACGGCCTGCTACCGGGAAGGGCGCACCGGCGACCGCTTCATGTCCCTGCTGAAATCCGGGCAGATCGCCAACTGCTGCCAGCCCAACGCCCTGATGACGCTAAAGGAATATTTGGAGGATTACGCTTCCGCAGCTACCCGGGCCAAGGGCGAGGCGGTCATCGCTGCCGAGGTGCAAAAAATACCCAATGCCAAAGTACGGGAAACCGCGCTCCGCCATCTGAACGATCTGGCGGCGGGCAGCCGGGATTTCCGCTTCTAGGAGGGCTTATGACGACCACTTTGCAGGATACGCCCCGCTCCGACCGGTTGCATATCGGCCTGTTCGGCAAGCGCAACAGCGGCAAATCCACCCTGCTGAACGCTATCACCGGCCAAGAACTGGCCGTGGTCTCGGAGCAGCCCGGCACCACCACGGACCCGGTCTATAAATCTATGGAACTGGCGGGCGTGGGCCCGGTGGTGTGGATCGATACCGCCGGTTTCGATGACGCAGGGGAGCTGGGGCAAAAACGGGTGGGCAAGACCCGCCTAGCCGTGGAGCGGGCCGACATTGCCCTGATGCTGTTCGCCGGACTGCCCGACCAGGAGCGGGAATGGGTGGGCTTGCTCAAGCAAAGGCGGACGCCCGTCATCCCGGTGATCACGAAAATCGATCTGATCGAGGATTTGCCCGCGGTGGCCCGGGCCGTGTCGGAACTCTGCGGCGAGGAACCGCTGCTGGTCAACGGGCTGACGCTGAAGGACCCTACCCCGGTGCGGGAGGCCATCATCAGCCGTCTGCCAGCGGATTTCGCCAGCCGCAGCCTGGTAGGGGGCCTGGCCCAATCCGGCGATACGGTGCTGCTGGTGATGCCCCAGGACGCCCAGGCGCCCAAAGGCCGGCTGATCCTGCCTCAGGTGCAGACGCTGCGGGAGCTGCTGGATATGGGCTGCACGGTGGTGAGCTGCACCTTTTCGGGGATGGAGCCGGCCCTGGCAGCCCTGGCCGCGCCGCCCAAGCTGATCATCACCGATTCCCAGGTGTTTAAGGGCGTGGCCGAAAGAAAGCCCCCGGCCTCGCTGCTCACCTCCTTTTCGGTGCTGATGGCAGCGGCCAAGGGCGATATCGTTGCTTTTATAGCGGGCGCGGCGGCCCTGGATCGGCTGACTCCCGTCTCCCGGGTGCTGATCGCCGAAGCCTGCACCCACGCGCCGCTTTCCGAGGATATCGGCCGAGTCAAGATACCCCGCATGCTGCGGCAGCGGGTGGGGCAAGACTTACGCATCGACGTGGTCAGCGGCGCGGATTTTCCCGAGGATTTGAGTCAATACGATCTGATCATCCATTGCGCGGCCTGCATGTTCAACCGCAAATACGTGCTGAACCGCATCCGCCGGGCAGCGGCGGCCGGCACGCCCATCACCAATTACGGCGTGGTCCTGGCGGCCTTAACCGGCATCCTGGACCGGATCGCCCTGCCCGGCGAGGCTCAGCCGCAACGGGAGAAGCCGCAGTTGCGGCAGACGACGCAGCCCCCTTCATGCTCGGTCTTGGCGCCGCATTCCGGACAATAGCGGATCAAATGCGGCAGGGCGTTCCGATCGTCGGGACGCCCTTTTTCACTGGGCAAAGCCGCGGTCACTACGCCGTCGCTGATATATGCGCTGACCTTGGCCAGGATCTTGGCAATGGCGTCCGGGCAGGAGGTGCAATGCAAACCCTGCTGGCGGATGGTGGAGGGGCAGCGGATGCCTTTCAGCTGATCGTAGATCTCCTGGGTGCTGATGCCGGAACGCAACGCGATGCTGACCAGCCGGGCCGTGGCCTCGCTTTGGCTGGGGCAGCCGCCGGCCTTGCCGGTGCTGGTAAAGACCTCGCAAATACCGTTCTCGTCGTAATTGACCGTGATATAAAGGTTGCCGCAGCCGATTTTGACCCGTTCGGTAAAGCCCTGGGTGATCTCGGGCCGGGGCCGGGGAAAAATGGGTTGCTGCACAGGGGGCTGCAGGGGCGGGGCGGGCGTATCAGGGTTGCCGATATTCAGCACCTGAGCGTCCCGGCTGCCGTCCCGGTAAATGGTCACGCCCTTGCAGCCTTCGGCATAGGCCAGGCAATATACCTCGGCCACATCCTCTATGGCGGCGGAGGCGCTGAAATTGACTGTCTTGGACACCGCGTTATCCGTATGCCGCTGGAAAGCCGCCTGCATTTTGACGTGGGCGATGGGCGAAATATCATGGGCGGACAGGAAAACGCGCCGGATCTCCTCCGGTATGTCCGGCAGATGGGAAAGGCTGCCCGCAGCCGCGATTTTCTCCATCAGTTCCCGGCTGTGCAGACCCCGCCGCTGCAGCACGTCCACCAGCACGGGATTCACTTCGGTCAGGCTGGTATTATCCAGCACTTTTCTGACATAGGCATAGGCGAACACCGGCTCGATGCCGGAGCTGGCCCCGGCGATCATGCTGATGGTGCCGGTAGGCGCGATGGTGGTGACGGTGGCGTTACGCAAGGGCGCGCCGTCCCGGTAAGAACTTTCTTGAAACAAAGGAAACGCGCCCCGGGCCAGGGCCAGCTCTCGGCTCATGGCATGGCCTTCCTCGTTGATGAAGGCCATCAGCCCTTCGCCTAAAACCCGCGCCTCTTCGCTGTCATAGGGCAGCCCCAGCCGAAGCAGCAGATCGGCAAAGCCCATCACGCCCAGGCCGATTTTCCGGCCCGCCTTGGTAGTTTCGGCAATGACGGGCAGGGGATGATTGTTGACGTCGATCACATTGTCCAGAAAATGCACGGCCAACCGCACCGTGTCCCGCAGTTTGTCATAGTCCACCTCATAGCGGCCGTGGGACTGTTTCAGCATCGCCAGTAGATTGACGGAGCCCAGATTGCAGCTTTCATAGGGCAGCAGCGGCTGTTCGCCGCAGGGATTGGTGCTTTCGATCAAACCGGGCAGGGGGTTGTCCCGGTTCAAACGGTCCAGGAAGATCACGCCCGGCTCCCCGTTATGCCAGGCCGCTTCCACGATGTCGTTGAACACGGTCCGGGCGTCCAGCCGCCCCACGGCGACGCCGGTTTTGGGGTCGATCAGCTCGTATTCCCGCTGTTGCTCCACTGCCTGCATGAAGGCGTCGGTGATGCCCACGGAAATATTGAAATTGGTGATGTCCCGGTTGTCGTTTTTGCAATGGATGAATTCCTCGATATCCGGATGATCCACCCTGAGAATGCCCATATTGGCGCCGCGCCGGGTGCCGCCCTGCTTTACCGCCTCGGTAGCCATATTGAAGACCTTCATAAAGCTGATGGGCCCGCTGGCCACGCCGCCGGTGGAGCGGACGGTGGCGCCCTTTTGCCGAAGGCGGCTGAAGGAAAAGCCGGTGCCGCCGCCGGATTTGTGGATCAGCGCCGCGTATTTCAACGCGTCGAAAATGCCTTCCATGCTGTCTTCCACCGGCAGCACGAAGCAGGCGGAAAGCTGGCCTAAAGGCCGCCCGGCATTCATGAGCGTGGGGGAATTGGGCAAAAAGCTGAGCTCCGTCATGAAGGCGTAGAATTGTTCCGCCAAAGCAGCCACGTCCGCCCGGGCGTCGTAATTGCGGTCCGCCGCGGCCACCGCTTCCGCCACCCGGCGGAACATCTGTTCCACGCTTTCGATGATCTCCCCGTTTTCATTTTTTGCCAGGTAACGCTTGCGCAGCACTTCCATGGCATTGCCGCTGATGGCGCCCACGGTCATTTCTCCATCCCCCTTTTGGTAGCTGTTCTTGGAATGCTGCTATTATATCACCATATGTTGAGCATTACAAGTAAAAAATATCCAGATTTTGTATGGACGCTCATAGTAACACAATATGCGGACCTATTTGAAGTTAATAGCACAATTTTTGGGGCCTGTGGCAAAAGGGAATAGCTGTTCGACGGCGAAATATTTTCCCAATGAGATTTTCCATTTTCCGGAGGAACTATGTCCCAGGGCCTGTTCATTACATTTGAAGGCATCGACGGCTGCGGCAAAAGCACGATGCTGAAAAAATTGGCCGCCCATCTGCAAGGCAGAGGGTTGGAAGTGGTCTGCACCCGGGAACCGGGCGGCAGCAAAGTGGGGCGGGAATTGCGCCGGCTGCTGCTGGACGGCGAGATAGGCAGCCTGGACCATCGCACGGAAACGCTGTTTTTCGCCGCCGACCGGGCCTGTCATGGCGCGGAGGTGATCGCTCCGGCTTTGGCGGCAGGACGTATTGTGCTCTCGGACCGTTACGCGGATTCCACCCTGGCCTATCAGGGCGGCGGCCGGGGGCTGGACATGGACGCGCTGGGCCGGATCAACGCTTTCGCCATGAACGGGCTGACGCCGGATCTCACGCTGTTGCTGGACCTTCAGCCGGAGACCGCTTTGTTCCGCCAAGGCCGGGCCAAGGACCGCATGGAGCGGGAGGACGCGGCCTTTTTTCAGCGGGTGGCGCAGGCCTATCGGGATATCGCGGCTGCCGAGCCGGAGCGGGTGCGGTTGGTCGACGCGCGGCCGAGCATCGCCGAGGTGTTCGGGGAGATCCTGCGTATCGTGGAGCCGCTGCTGATGGCAAAGGAGGCCGGCCATGCGTGATTTTGTAGCGCTGCATCCTTTTCTCAGCGCGGAATTGCGCTCCGGGCAGATTTCCCACGCCTACATTTTCAGCGGTCAGGCAGCCAAGGACCAGGCCCTGGCCATGGCTGGGGCTTTAAACTGCCGCTCGCCCCGGGACGACGGCTCCGCCTGCGGCAGCTGTCCGGTATGCCGCAATCTCCTGGCCGGTTCTTATCCGGACCTGGAGGTGCTGGAGCCCCAGGGCGCCGGCCACAAGGCCGAAGCCATGCGGGCGCTGGTGGCCCGGGCCGGGCTCAGCCATCTGGAGGGCGCTTTCCGCGTTTTCATCCTCAACAACGCGGAAAAGATCAGCCTCGAAGCTGCCAATACGCTGCTGAAGCTGCTGGAGGAGCCTGTGGAGGGCACGGTGTTGATCCTCATTTCCCAGCAGCCGGAGCAGCTGCTGCCCACGATCATCTCCCGCTGCCAGCTGTTTTGCTTCGACAATAACGCGGCCGCCGAGCCGCCGCTGACCGGGGAGCAGCTGCGGGCGGCGGAGCAATTTTTGCTCAGCCTGGGCAACCTGCCCATTTATCAGGTGCTGCTGTTGTCCAGGGAATATGACAAGGACCGGGAAGGGCAGCAATGCTTTTTGTTCGCCATCCTGAAGGTGCTGCATCAGGCGGCCCGGGGTGAAAAACGGCTGCCCATGGCCCCGGCCCAGGTGCTGCGCTCCGCGGCTCTGGTGGAGCGGGCCCTGGAACTGATGGGCAAAACCGTCAATCAAAAACTGTTGACCGACGTGGTTTACCTGCGGCTGAAACAAAATAGCGTCGGCTGATTGCTAATTTTGTCACGATGCGGTATAATAGTGTTTAAAATAAGTGGCAAAGCAATTTCCTGAAACTGTGCGAAAGCGGAGGAAGCATGACAACCATTGTGGGCGTCCGTTTTAAGAAAAACGGCAAAATATATTATTTCCATCCCCAGCAACTGGATTTGCACGTTCATGACAGCGTGATTGTGGAAACGGCCCGGGGCCTGGAATTCGGCGAAGTGGTGCTGGGGCCCAAGGAGATAGCGGACAGCGAGCTCAGCAATCCCTTGAAAGACGTGCTGCGCAAAGCTACCGAGGCGGATATCAAAAAGCACGACGAGAACCTGGCCGCCGAAAAGGAAGCCTTTAAAATCTGCCAAAAAAAGATCGCCCAGCACAAGCTGCCTATCAATCTGGTGGAGGTATCCTATACCTTCGACGTGAGCAAAATCATCTTTTACTTCATCGCCGAAGGCCGGGTGGATTTCCGGGAGCTGGTCAAGGATCTGGCTTCGGTGTTCCGCACCCGCATCGAGCTGAGGCAGATCGGCGTCCGCGACGAGGCCAAGGTGATCGGCGGCATCGGCACCTGCGGCCGGGTCCTATGCTGCCACAGCGTGCTGGGGGAATTCCAGCCCGTGTCCATCAAAATGGCCAAAAGGCAGAATCTGTCCCTGAATCCGGCCAAGATCTCCGGCGTCTGCGGCCGGCTGATGTGCTGCCTTAAATATGAGAATTACGACGACCTGCCTTGCCAGAAAAAAGGCCGGGTTTATGAAATCCCCCCGGAAGATGATGATATAATCATTGAGGACGAGGAGCAATAACCATGAGCCTGTACCGCGAAGTCCGGGAATGGCAGCAAAAGCTGGTTGACCTGATGGAATACGGCGAGGAGCTGGCCCAACGTGTGCAGGACCTGGAACGGCAGAATATCAACCTGAAGCAGCGCCTGGTGGACCAGGATTACCAAAGCAACGGCTTCGAGGCTTTGACCGGCCTGTACGACGAGGGTTTTCATATCTGTCCGGCCAATTTCGGACAAAGCCGGGACGATGACTGCCTGTTTTGTTTGAACTTCCTCTTGCATAAGGGGCGGCCCCATGATTGAGCAGCCGCTGCGGCAGGGGGAACGCATTGACGAGCTAGGACGGGGGGGCATGAAGATCATCCAGAGTTCTTCGGCCCCCTGTTTTAGTATTGACGCGGTGCTGCTGGCCCGGTTTGTCCCCCTGAAAGCCGGCCAGCGCGTCGTCGACCTGGGTTCCGGCACCGGCATCATCCCTTTGCTGCTGCTGGCCCGGGAGCGCTCCTTGCGCGTCAGTGGCCTGGAGTTGATGCCGGAAATGGCGGAGCTGTCCCGGCGCAGCGTGGCCCTGAACGGTTTGGAGGCGCATATCGAGATCCTGCAGGGCGATATCCGGGAAGCCGCGGCGCTGTTGGGCAAAGCAACAGCCGACCTGGTCGTTGCCAATCCGCCCTATTATGCTGCGGGCCGAGGCCGGGAAAGCGCGGACCTGCTCCGGGCTGCCGCCCGTTCCGAACGCTTTTGCCCGTTGCCGTTGCTGTTCAGCCAGGCGGCGGCGCTGCTGAAGCCCCTGGGCCGTTTCGCCCTGATCCACCGGGCGGAGCGTTTGGCGGAATTGATCACCCTGGGCCGGGACCACGGCCTGCATGGGGAACGCCTGCGCCTGGTCCAGCCCCGGGCTCAGGAACCGGCCAATCTCCTGCTGCTGGAATTTTGCAAGGGCGGAAGGCGGCAATTGCAGATACCGCCGCCTTTATGCGTGTACGGCGAAGGCCGGGAATACAGCGTGGAAATGGCAGCCATCTATGCGGGCGGGGAGGGGAGAGCTTGAGCGGGACCTTGTATCTGGTGGCTACTCCCATCGGCAATCTGGAGGATATCACGCTCCGGGCGCTCCGGGTGCTGCGGGAGGCTGATCTGGTGGCGGCCGAGGATACCCGGCGGAGCCTCGGCCTGTTGGCCCATTTTGAGATCAAAAAACCCCTGATCAGCTATTACGAGCATAATAAACGGCTGCGGGAGCAGGAATTGCTGGATTTGCTGCGGCAGGGCAAAAACATCGCGCTGATCACCGACGCCGGCACGCCGGCTCTTTCCGATCCGGGCGCAGATCTGGCCGCCGCCGCCCTGGCCGCGGGCCTGCCGGTGGTGGCGGTGCCCGGCGCCAGCGCTCTGCTGACCGCCTTGGCCATGAGCGGCTGGGGCGGAAGCCCCTTCTGCTTCGAGGGTTTTCTGGCCAGGGACAGGACAGAGCGCCGCCGCCGTTTGCGGGAATTGGCGGACGAACGGCGGGTGATGGCGTTTTATGAAGCTCCCCATCGTCTCTCCGCCCTGTTGGAGGATATGGAAGCCGTCTTTGGCGCGGACCGCCGGTTGGTCCTGTGCCGGGAACTGACCAAGCTCCATGAAGAGCAGCTCCGGAGCACGGTGGCCGAATTGCGCCAACTGTTCCAGAAGCGGGAGCCCCGGGGGGAATTCGTGGTGCTGGCGGCAGGAGCACCGGAGGCGGCCGCCGCAGTCGCGGAACCGGAACGGCTGAGCGAAGCGATGGAGGAGTTGTTGGACCAGGGACTGAGCCGCAAGGAAGCGGCCCGGAGCCTGGCGGAGCAATATGGGCTGCGGGTCAAGGATGTGTACGATCTGGGGCTGAGGCTGGACAAACAAGGGCTTTAATGCTATACTGATAGCTACTACCATTTCCGGAGTATAAAGATGCGCAGGATACTCTTTTTCGATACCACCCTGAGAGACGGCGAGCAGTCGCCGGGCCTTAATCTGAATATCCGCGAAAAAGTGGAGATCGCCAGAGAATTGGCGGAAATGGGCGTGGACATCATCGAAGCCGGTTTTCCCGCTTCTTCCCAGGGCAACTTCAACGCGGTTCTGGCGGTGGCCAAGGAGATCAAGGGCGTGCGCATAGCCGGCTTATGCAGGGCCGTGACCGCCGATATTCAGCGCTGCTGGGAAGCGCTGCGCTACGCGGACGATCCGTTGATCCATATTGTGATCGCCACCTCGGAGCGGCATATGCTACATAAGCTGAACATGACCGAGGAAGAGGTGCTGGCAACCGCGGTGCAGGCTGTGAAAACCGCCCGCAACTTTACCGGCAACGTGCAGTTCTCCGCGGAGGACGCCAGCCGCTCCAACCGGGATTTTCTCTGCCAGGTGCTGGAAAAGACCATTGCCGCCGGGGCCGCCACCGTGAATATTCCCGATACCGTTGGCTATGCTACACCGGAGGAATTCGCGGAGCTGATCGGTTATCTCATCGGCCATGTGCCCAATCTTACCAAGGCGCGGATCGCCGTCCATTGCCATAACGATCTGGGCCTGGCCGTCAGCAATACGCTGTCCGCGGTGGCTGCCGGGGCCGATCAGGTGGAAGTCACGGTCAACGGCATCGGCGAGCGCGCCGGCAACGCCGCCTTGGAGGAAGTGGCCATGGCGCTGAAGGTGCGGGGCGATTTTTACCAGGCCGAGCATCATCTGGACTGCACCCGTATTTACCGGGTCAGCCGCTTGGTCAGCAAATATACCGGCGTGGAAATACCGCCCAATAAGGCCGTGGTGGGAGAAAACGCCTTCCGCCATGAAAGCGGCATCCACCAACACGGCGTGCTCAAAGACCGGGCCACCTATGAAATCATGAGCGCGGAGAGCATTGGCCGCTATAATGTGGACAGCTTGGTGCTGGGCAAAATGTCCGGCCTGCACGCCTTTAAGGAACGCCTGGACGCGCTGGGTTTCCGTTTGAACGACGACGACGCCGCCTATGCCTTCGAACGCTTCAAAAGTATTGCCGACCTGAAAAAAGAGGTGACGCTCAGGGATATAACCGCCATCATCGAAGGACGGCTGGGGGAGATCAAACCAACGGTGGAGCTGGCCAATTATCAGATCTTATCCGCCAATAACGTCAGCAGCACCGCCACCGTCTGCCTGTCCCGGGGCGGGGAAACGCTGCAGATGGCCGCCATTGCCGGCGGCCCGGTGGACGCCGCCTATAAGGCCATTACCGAACTGGTGGGCCTGGACATCTCTTTGGAAAGCTATCATATCAAGGCTGTCACCGAAGGCGCCGACGCTTTGGGCGAGGTGACGGTGCGGGTCAAATACCGGGACGGCGTCTATTTGGGCAAAGGCGTCAGCACCGACGTGATCCGTTCCAGCATGCTGGCTTATCTCAACGCCATCAACAGGATATACGCCGAAACGGCTTTTGCATACAAAGACAAATAAATATTAAAGGGGATATGAGCAATGATATTTGAGAAAATCGCCGCCATCATCGCAGAGAAGTTGGATATTGACCAAAACGAGATCACACCTGAAAGCAATTTTACCGATATGGAAGTGGATTCCCTGTATATGGTGGAAATCATGCTTTCCATTGAGGAGACTTTCCATATTACCATCGACGACGCCAGCGATCTGGAAACCGTGGCTGATCTGGTCGATTATGTGGAAGGGAAAATGAAATAATTTGACTATTTAATTTATTTTATTGGGGCTTGAAGTTTCACAGCTTTATGTTATAATAATAACAGTTACTAATAAATTTTATAATTTTACGGAGGGATCTGCATGAAAAAATTTGTTTGCTCGATCTGCGGCTACATTCACGAGGGCAACGAGGCGCCTGAAAAATGCCCGCAGTGCGGCGCGCCCCAAGTAAAATTCAACGAACAGGCCGAGCTGGGGGCTTTTGCCGACGAACATCAGGTTGGCGTGGCGCAAGGCTGCGACGAAAGAGTCGTGGAGATGCTCAGGGCCAATTATAACGGCGAATGCATGGAAGTGGGCATGTATCTGGCCATGAGCCGCCAGGCGGACCGGGAAGGCTATCCGGAAGTGGCCGAGGCTTTTAAGCGCTATGCCTGGGAGGAAGCCGAACACGCCGCTAAATTCGCCGAACTCCTGGGCGAAGTGGTGTGGCCGGACACCAAGAAAAACGTGCAGCTCCGGGCCGAAGCGGAGCACGGCGCCTGCGCCGGCAAAAAAGATCTGGCAGACCTGGCCAAGCAGCTCAATTACGACGCCATTCACGATACCGTCCATGAAATGTGCAAAGATGAAGCCCGGCACGGCTGTGGTTTCCGCGGCCTGCTGAAAAGATATTTCTAAACATTTTTACACAATTTAGCAAGTGGAAAAAAGGCGCTCCGGCGTCTTTTTTGTTATTATTTCACTAATCGCTTCGCGGCTAATTTTCACGCTTTAGGTGAAACTATGATTGTCGAATTTTGCGACAGAACAAAACCGGGGAGGTGAAAATCATGCATGAGAAAGGCTATCAGTGGTTCATTGCCGGCGCTACTTTAGGTGCTATGGGCGTTTATGCAGGCGTAAGCATGCTGGGCAACAAAGGCAAAAAGACCCGGGCCGCGGCTGCCCGGATCACCAGCCGGGTGTCCAGGGAAGCCGGTGACATGATCAGCAGCATGGGCCGCAATCTGGCCAACAAGATGCGCTGAATAAGGGCGGCCCCGGCTGCCCTTACATAAAAAATTTCGAAAAAGGGGTGTTAAAACCTGGATTGTATGTTAAAATATTATGTCAGGTAGCAGATTAAGCAATCCAGTGAAGGAGAACAGCATCATGAAGTACATGACCGCCAAAGAGGTCCGCGAAAGCTTTTTAGCCTATTTTGAGTCTAAAGGCCATAAAAGGGTGGAAAGCTCGTCTTTGGTACCTTATAACGACAATACTCTGCTTTTCACCAACGCCGGCATGGTCCAATTCAAGGACGTGTTTCTGGGCGTGGAGAAGCGGGATTACAACCGTGCCGTTACCGCCCAGCGCTGCGTCAGGGCAGGCGGCAAACATAACGATCTGGACACAGTGGGCCGCACCGCCCGCCACCATACCTTTTTTGAAATGCTGGGCAATTTCAGCTTCGGCGATTATTTTAAGCGGGAAGCCATCGCTTTTGCCTGGGAATATCTCACCCAGGTGCTGGAAATGCCGGCGGACCGGCTCTACGCCACGGTTTACGAGGAAGACGACGAAGCCTTCGCTTTATGGCAGGAGGTCGCCGGCATGGATGAAAGCCGCATCTTCCGCATCGGCGCCAAGGATAATTTCTGGGCCATGGGCGATACCGGGCCTTGCGGCCCCTGCTCGGAAATCTTCTTTGACCGGGGCGAGAAATACGGCTGCGACGCCGCCGTCTGCGGCATCGGCCGCTGCGATTGCGACCGCTGGATGGAGATCTGGAACCTGGTGTTCATGCAGTTTGACCGGGACGAGCAGGGAAACCTGACGCCCTTGCCCCGGCCCAGCATCGATACTGGCATGGGCCTGGAACGGGTGACGTCCATCCTGCAGGACCAGGACAGCAACTATGACACCGATATCATGCGCGGCATTATTCAGGGCGTGGAGAAGCTGTCCGGGCAAAAATACCAGGAAGACCACCGGGGCTTTCCTTTCCGGGTCATTGCCGACCATATCCGTTCCTGCTCCTTCATGATCGCCGACGGCATCATCCCCTCCAACGAAGGACGGGGCTACGTACTCCGCCGCATTCTGCGCCGGGCCGCCCGCATGGGCATGGTAATCGGGCTGAATTCCCCCTTTATGTACCAGCTGTTCCCCTATGTCAAGGATTCCCTGGGTGATTTTTATCCCGTGATCATGAAAGAAGAGGGCAATGTGGTGCGCGCGCTCCGCATGGAGGAAGAACGCTTCCATCAAACGCTCCGGTCCGGCATGGTCATACTGGAAAATATGCTGGACAAACTGGAAGCGGAGGGACGCGACGCGCTCACCGGAGACGAGGCCTTCCTTTTATACGACACCTACGGCTTCCCCATCGATCTGACCAAGGACGTGGCGGAAGAACATGGCTACGGGGTAGACGAGCCCGGCTTCAGCCGGGCCATGGAAGCCCAGCGCAGCAAATCCCAGACCGCCCGGGCCGAGGACAGCGGGGAGGATATCGCCATCGCGCTGGGACAATTGCTGAACGAGGTGGCGGTCAGCCGTTTCCTCGGTTATGAACAGACCATGTGCAACGGCCATATTACCGCCATCATCCGGGAGGGCCGGCTGGCGGACAGCGCCGGGGCCGGCGACAGCGGCTGGCTGACCCTGGACAACACCGTCTTCTATGGGGAAAGCGGCGGCCAGATCGGGGATATCGGCTGGCTGACCGATCTGAAATGCAAAGTGGAGATCACGGATACGCGAAAGCTGCACAACGGGCAAATGGCCCACAAGTTCACGGTGCGGGAGGGCCGGATTGCGGTCAACAGCCCGGTCAGCGCGCTGGTGGACGCCAACCGCCGCCTGCGCATCGCCCGCAACCATTCGGCCACCCATCTGCTGCACAGGGCGTTGCGCCTGGAATTGGGCGAGCACGTGCATCAGTCCGGCTCTTTGGTGACCGACGAACGCCTGCGTTTTGACTTCAACCATTTCGAGCCCCTGACCGCGGAGCAATTGCGGCGTATCGAAGACGAGGTCAATAAGCAGATCCTGGCCAACCGGCCCGTTGCCAGCAAGGAAATGCCGCTGGAAGAAGCCAAGGCCACCGGCGCCATGGCCTTTTTCGGCGATAAATACGGAGAGATCGTACGCCTGGTCAGCATGGGGGATGTCAGCCGCGAGCTATGCGGCGGCACCCACTGCCAGCGCACCGGCGATATCGGCCTGATCAAGATCCTGAGCGAAAGCGGCATCGGCTCCGGCCTGCGCCGTATCGAGGCTTTGACCGGCGATAACGCCCTGCGCTATTATCAGGCCCAGGAACAGCGCCTGAACGAGCTAGCCAATCTGCTGAAGGCCAACGCCAGCAATATCGAAAAGCGCCTGGAACAAGTGCTCCGGGATAACAAGACCCTGGGCAAGGAAGTGGAGAAGCTGAAAACCGCCCAGGATCAGGACAATATCGCGGGCCTGTGGAACAAGGCGGTGGACGTAAACGGCATCCCGCTGCTGGCCGCCCAGGTGACAGCCGCCGATATGCCCGCTTTGCGCAAGATCATGGATCTGCTCAAGGACAAGCTGCCCGGGGCAGTGATCGTGCTGGGCGCGGCTTTGCCGGACAAGGCCCAGTTCGTGATCGCCGTGGCTGAACCGGCGCAGGCGGCGGGCCTCCATGCCGGCAACCTGATCAAAGAGGTGGCCGCAATATGCGGCGGCAGCGGCGGCGGCCGGCCGGACATGGCTATGGCCGGCGGCAAGGACAACAGCGGCGAAAAGATTCGGGCCGCCCTGGCCAAGGCGGAGCAATTGGTCCGCGCCGCCTTGGAAAAACGCTGAATCCAACAAAAGGAAAACTGGCTCTCCGTGTAGAAACTAACAATCACAAGCGCTGGCTGAACCAGCCAGCCAAGGAGGCCTGTATATGACCGGCGAGTTTAAGTTTGGCACCTTTACCGGCGAAGAGACCATGTCTTTCGACGTCCATACCGACGACGACCTGAACCCGGGCGACGTCTTGCGGGCCGTTTATGCCGCGCTCAGAGAAAAGGGCTATAACCCCATCAACCAATTGGTCGGCTATCTGATTTCCGGCGACCCCGCCTATATCACCAGCCACAAACAGGCCCGCAGCCTGATCCGCCGCGTGGAGCGGGACGACCTCATCGAAGAGCTGGTTTCCTTTTACCTCAAGGAGTAACCGGCTGCTGATCGCGAAACAGGGCGGGTTTCCACCCGCCCTTATTTTGTTGGCAGGATGTATACGCATGCTTTATCGTCAATTGGGCCGCACCGGCCTGCTTGTCTCCAGGTTTTGTTTCGGCAGCCTCACTTTGGGCCCCTTATGCGCCGGTCTCCCGATCGAGCGGGGAGGGGCGTTGCTGGCGGAAGCCATAACGCGGGGCGTGACCTTTATCGATACCGCCGAGCAATACCGCACCTATCCCTATATACGAGCCGCTTTGGACCAATCCGTCAATCAGGATGGGATCGTCGTTTCCAGCAAAACCTTTGCCGAAACGGCGGCCGGCGCCGCCTATGCGCTGGAAGAAGCCCGCATGCAACTGCGCCGCAATAAACTGGATATTTTTCTGCTTCACGAAGTGCGGGATGCGGAGGATTTTGCAGCACGGCGCGAAGCCTGGCAGGTATTGCTGGACGCCAGGGCCAACGGCGTTATTCAGGCAGTGGGCATTTCCACCCACAGCGCAGCCATGGCCGCCTGGGCCGCCCGGCAGCCGGAGATCGACGTGCTGCATCCGCTGCTGAATGTGGCGGGAGTGGGCATACTGGACGGAGGCGTAGCGGAGATGCTGGCGGCCGTCCAAGCCGCTCATCGGGCCGGCAAAGGCGTGTTCGCCATGAAGGCCATGGGCGGCGGCGCGTTGATGCGGCAGGCAAAAGCAGCGCTGGACTGGGCTTTCGCCCGTCCGGAGCTGGATGCGGTGGCGGTGGGCTGCAAGGATATCAACGAGCTGATCACCGATCTGGGCTGGCTGGCAGGGGAGGACCCTCCCGAAGCGGAACTGGTGAAGCTGCTGGACCGCAACATCGTTTTTGACAAGGAGCCCCGCTGCCATGGCTGCGGTCTGTGCGTAAAACGCTGCGCCGGCGGCGCCATGGTGACCGGCCGGGACGGAACCGCGGAATGGCATAAAGAGCGCTGCCTCTATTGCGGCTACTGCATCGCGGCCTGCCCCTGGTTCTGTATTTCATTTTGCTAGGAGGTTCCCCATGCGCATCATGGGCCTGGACGTGGGTTCCAAAACTATCGGCGTGGCTGTCAGCGATCCTTTGGGCTACACGGCCCAGGGCGTGACCACTGTCAGGCGCACTTCCATGACCGCGGATCTGGAGGCTTTGCGCCGCCTGGCCGACGAATACCAGGTGGAAAGCGTGCTGATCGGGCTGCCGCTGAATATGAACGGCAGCGCCGGCCCGGCGGTGGACAGGGCGCGGGAAGTGGGGACAGCGCTGGAAGAGGCCTTAGGCCTGCCGATCCTATACCGCGACGAGCGTTTGTCCACTGTGGCGGCCCAGCGTATTCTGCTGGAAGGAGACCTCTCCCGGCGCAAACGCAAACAGGTGGTCGATAAAATGGCCGCGGTGTTTGTGCTGCAGGGGTATCTGGATCAAATCGGCGCGGAAAAACAACGTCCTTGCTGACTTTTCTGAAATATATTTATATTTGACTTTCTGTAACCCAGCGACTATACTGTATGCAGAGGAATAGGGAGAGGAGTCTGTATTCATGAGCGAAATGATCACCTTGATCGATGAATCCGGGGTGGAGCATGAATTTGAAGTGGAAGCCTTCTTGGATGTGGAAGAAGAGAAGTATGCCGTTTTGATCCCGCATAACGAAGAATATAGCAATGAAGCGGTTATCATGCGTTTTGGCCTTGACGAAGATGGCGAAGAAGTCCTATATGATATTGAAAGCGACGAAGAGTGGGAACGGGTGGCCGACGCTTATGATAGCTATGCCGACGAAGAGTATCAGGACGACTGAACGCTTCTCCTGCCGTAGCTAGGCTGCCCGTCGGGGCAGCCTTTTTTATTACCCTCTTTCCTGCGAAAGTTCTTCCCTCCAGGGGAAAAATGTAGTATGATACTATTTATTATAGATTAAATTGCGGGGAGGAATCGACTTGAAAAAGGGTTTGATCATTTTACTGATCTTCCTATTGCTGATCGTGGCCGGGCTGGGGTTCCTGGCGTTGAAATATACCGGCGATATGACGATTGCCCAGGATGTGGAGCTGACCATCGCCGAGGGCAGCGGCACCAGCCAAATCGCCCAGGTCCTGGAAGACAACGGGTTGGTGGCGAATAGCCTAGTGTTCAAGATGTTTGCCAGAAGGCTGGGCGTGGACAGCCAGTTCAAGGCCGGCGACTATGTGTTCGCCGCCGGGACCTGGAGCCTGGAGCAGGTCTGCGATCAACTGATCGCCGGCGGCACATCCGGCGAGGGCGTGCAGGTGACGATCCGCGAGGGCCTGACAATGGCCCAAACCGCCCAGGTGCTGGCGGACGCCGGCCTGGGCAGCGTGGACGCCTATCTGGATTACGCCAATACCGGCGATTTCAGCGACTATGATTTCATCCCCGCCGCCGAGGATGTGGCGGAACCGGGCAACCGGCTGGACGGCTTTCTCTTCCCCGATACCTATATGATCGATCCCACCTGGAACGAGGAAGACATCATCATTATGCTGCTGAACCAATTCGAATGGGTCTGGGACAACCACAATTTCGACGAACCCGCCGCCGCCCTGGGCATGAGCAAATATCAGGTCGTGACCATGGCCTCCCTGGTGGAAAAAGAGGCCCAGGTGGCCGAAGACCGGCCCGTGATCGCCGGCGTATTCTACAACCGTCTGGAGCTGGGCTGGAAATTGGAATCCTGCGCGACGGTACAGTTCATTATCGGCGAACCGAAAGTCCCGCTGCTCTACAGCGACCTGGAAACCACCAATATCTACAATACTTATAAGTACGAGGGCCTGCCGCCGGGGCCCATCGCAGCTCCCGGCCTGGCCTCCCTGGAAGCGGCCCTCTATCCCGAGGACACGGACTACCTGTTCTTCCAGGCCCGCACCGACGGGTCCCACCGTTTCAGCACTACGCTGCAAGAGCATCAGACGTATCATGAAGGAGATCAATAATATTGCTAGTCCAGCGATCGTCAAAAAACCCGAACTGGTAGCTCCCGCGGGAGATGTGGAAAAGCTGCGCTTCGCCTATATTTACGGGGCGGACGCGGCCTATGTGGGCGGCGGCGGCTTTTCGCTGCGCGCTGCGGCCGGCCTGTGCCTGGAGGAGATCCGGGAAGCCCGGCGCATTGCCGATGCCTATCAACGCCGCTTATATGTGGCCGTGAATATCTATGCGGACAACCAAGACCTGGACGGCCTGACCGCCTATCTGAGCGCTGTGGCGGAAATCGGCCCGGACGCGCTGATCGTTTCCGATCCCGGCGTGTTTGCTCTGGCCCGGGAAAACGCGCCCGCTCTGCCTTTGCATATCAGCACCCAGGCCAACATCACCAATTGGCGGGCCGCCCGCTTCTGGAAAGAACTGGGCGCGCGTCGGGCGGTGCTGTCTCGGGAATTGTCGCTTGCGCAAGCGGCGGAGGTAGGGGAGAGGAGCGGCCTGGAAACGGAAATCTTCGTCCACGGCGCCCTGTGCGTCTCCTATTCCGGGCGCTGCCTCTTAAGCAGCTATCTGACCGGCCGTTCCGCCAACCAGGGCGATTGCTGCCAGCCCTGCCGCTGGAAATACGCTTTGGTGGAAGAACAGCGGCCCGGCCGCTATTTGCCTGTCGGCCAGGATGAGCGGGGCGGCTATATTCTGAACAGCCGCGACCTGTGCCTGATCGGGCTGGTCCCGGAGTTGATGCGTTGCGGCTGCGACGCCTGGAAGATCGAGGGCCGCAACAAAAGCGCTTATTATGTGGCCAATACAACGCGGGTGTTCCGGGCCGCCATCGACTCCTATTTTCGGGCGCCGGAGGAATACCGACTATGTCCGGACTGGCAAGAGGAATTGGCGAAATTAAGCCACCGGGGCTATACCCGGGGCTTTGCCTTGGACAAGCCGGATGCGGACGCCTTCCGTTATGAAGACGGGGGTTATATCCGCGGTTATGATTTCGCGGCGATCCTCTGGGAAGCGGACGGAGACCGGCTCAGTTTGGAACAGCGCAACCATTTCGCACCCGGCGACGAGCTGGAGATTTTGCTGCCCGACGGCGCTAACCTGAAGTTTCCGGTAACAGCGCTCTATGATCAACTGGGTGCGCCGCTTGCGGCGGCTAATCATCCCCGGCAAATGGTGCGGGTACCCAACCCATTGCCGGTCCGACTATCCGGGCCGCTGGTTTGCCGGCGGCGGATCAGGGACGCACACTAACTTAATAATATGAAATTTTAAATAGGTGGAGGAAAGGATTATGGAAGCGTTAGAAAGAATTACCATGGGAGATAAACTGGACCAAATTGCGGCCCGTTTTCCCAATCAGGACGCGGTGGTCTATACGGACCGGGATTACCGCCGCACTTACGCCGAATTCCGCGACGAATGCGAAGTGGCGGCCCGGGGCCTGATGGCCATGGGTGTGCAGAAGGGCGACAAGGTGGCGATCTGGGCTACCAACCATCCCCAGTGGATACTCAACATGTTCGCCACCGCCAAGATCGGCGCCGTGATGGTCACGGTCAATACTTCTTATAAAATCTTTGAGGTCGAGTACCTGATCCGGCAATGCGACTGCACCACGCTGATCCTGATGGACGGCTACCGGGACATCGATTATCTCGATATCATCTATCAGCTGAACCCCCAATTGAAGGACACCAAGCCGGGAGAAAGCAGTTTCAAGCAGTTCCCCTTCCTGAAAAACGTCATTTATTTCGGAGACAAGCCCACGCCGCCCGGTATGATCAACTGGAACCAGCTTTACGAAATGGCGGGACAGGTGACGCCGGAACAGTTGCGGGAGCGCCAGGCTTTCCTGGACCCGGACGAAGTCATCAATATGCAGTATACTTCCGGCACCACCGGCTATCCTAAGGGCGTGATGCTGACCCATTACAACCTGGTCAATAACGGCAAAGCCATCGGCGATTGCATGGCTTTTACGGAAAAAGACCGTTTATGCATCCCGGTGCCCTTTTTCCATTGCTTCGGCATGGTCCTGGCCATCCTGGCTTCCATGACCCATGGCACGGCCATGATCCCCATCGAGCAATTCAATGCGCTAAAAGTCATGGAGGCCATTGACAAAGAGAACTGTACGGCCGTACACGGCGTGCCCACCATGTTCATTGCCATGCTGGAACATCCGGAGTTTTCCCGCTTCAAATTCGCGCATATGCGCACCGGCATCATGGCCGGCTCCCCCTGCCCGGTCAAAGTGATGCAGCAGGTGGTGGACCAGATGCATATGAGCGAGATCACCATCGTGTTCGGCCAGACCGAATCCTCTCCCGGCTGCACCCAGACCCGCACCCATGACAGCCTGGAGAAGCGCGTCAGCACCGTCGGCAGGGTGCTGCCTTTTGTAGAAGCCAGGATCGTGGACCCGGAAAGCGGCGTGACCCTGCCGCCCGGCGTGCCCGGCGAATTCTGCGCCCGCGGCTACAATATCATGAAAGGCTATTACAAGATGCCGGAAGCCACCGCCCAAGCCATCGACGCCGACGGCTGGCTGCACACGGGCGATCTGGCCACCGTGGATGAGGAAGGGTATTATAAGATCACCGGCCGCATCAAGGATATGATCATTCGCGGCGGCGAGAATATTTACCCCAAGGAGATCGAGGAATTCCTCTACACCCATGAGGCTGTTTCCGACGTCCAGGTCATCGCCATCCCCAGCCGCAAATACGGCGAGGAGGTCATGGCCTATGTGATCCGCAAGGAAGGAACGGAGGTTACCGAGGAAGAGCTGCAGGAATATTGCATCTCCCGTCTGGCCCGGCATAAATGCCCGAAGCATATCCATTTTATCGACGCTTTCCCCATGACCGCTTCCGGCAAGATCCAAAAATACAAACTTCGCGAAATGGCTATCGACGAATTGCAGCTTCAGGACGAAGACAATATCGAAACCGCTTAAAGGGGGCTATCACATGAAATTCGCTTTTTCAACCATCGGCTGCCCCAGTTGGAGCTGGGGCGAGATCCTTTCCGCAGCCCATGACCTGAACTACGACGGCATTGAGATCCGCGGACTGGACAAAGAGCTGTACGCGCCTCGGATCGGCATTTTTCAGCCCGAGCAGTGGCCGGAAACGCAAAAAAGGCTGAACGCTTTAGGCGTGTCCATTTCCTGCCTGTCTTCCGCCTGCTATCTGTTTGATAAAACCGACCGGGAAGCCATGCTCAGGACCGGCAGGGACTATATCGATACCGCCAGCCGCATCGGCGCACCCAATATCCGCGTGATGGGGGACGAAAAGGCCGACCTTGGCGACGAAGTGGATATCGGCTATGTGGCGGAAAATTTACAAACGCTGGCTGCTTACGCCCGGGACAAAAACGTGCAGGTGCTGCTGGAGACCAACGGCATTTTCGCCGACACCGATATCTGCGCCCGGGTGCTGCAAGAGGTGAATGAGCCGCAGGCCGGCATTTTATGGGACGTTCACCACCCCTACCGCTTTATGAGCGAGGATGTGGCGCAATCCTATGAGAATATCAGGCCCTGGCTGCGTTATCTGCATATGAAGGACAGCCAGGTCATCGACGGACAGCTGGTGTACCGGATGATGGGATTCGGCGACGTGCCCAATGAAAAAATTCTCAGCATGCTCAAGGAGGACCAGTTTAGCGGCTTCGTGTCCCTGGAGTGGGTGAAGCGCTGGAATAAAAACCTCACCGAACCGGATATTGTTTTCCCGCATTTCATTAACTACGTTCGTGATTTTCTGTGCTGAATAATAAACTGCATATTGATGCTTGACTTTTACTAAAGAAGTTTGGTATAATTTTTGTCGTTGTAGGGGTATAGCTCAATTGGTAGAGTAGCGGACTCCAAATCCGTTGGTTGAGGGTTCGATTCCTTCTGCCCCTGCCAAGCTTCTTTTACGAAGACCCGCAGTTTGGCTTTTGTTTTTCAATAATTATGAGGTGGTGAAATTTTTGTGCTGATTCTAGCTACTGCCCCGGCGGCCGGCGGTTCCAGCGGCCTGGTCACAATCGCCTACATCGTCTTTATTGTGGCCATGTTCTATTTCCTGCTGATCCGTCCCCAGCGCAAGCAAAAGAAGGACCGCGCCACAATGATGGGATCTTTGTCAGTGGGAGACGAGATCTTTACCGCAGGCGGAATTCTCGGTACCATCACCAGGATCAAGGAGCATACCATTTGGCTCCGCATTTCCGAAAAATGCGAAATCGAACTGCTGAAAAGCTCTATTGGCGGCAAGTCCACCAAGAGCGGCGAAGAAATGCAGGCTCCTGCTCCCCCGAAAGAATAAGGCTCTACGAGCCTTTTTCTTTTTTGATGTTTTTATTAAAAATACCCGCTATTTATTTGACATAGCGGGTATTTTTGCAGTATAATAATTTTTGCTGGTTATTTCGACGATAAAATCGTTGATCGGTAATTAAGGAGGAATCGCAATGAAAAACCCCAGCGGAGTCAAACTAATTGCGGTCATTGCGTTAGTGGCTTTAGCTTTGCTGTTGTCCGTCCGGCCCTTGAGCAACAATATCAATTTGGGTCTGGATTTGCAGGGCGGCGCCCAGGTGGTGTTACAGGCTGTGCCGGACGAGGGCGGAACCGTTAGCCAAGAGGATATGCAGCATTTGGTTTCCGTACTGGAAAACCGTGTGAACGAGCTGGGCGTCAGCGAGCCGGTGCTGCAGATCGAAGGCAGCGACCGCATCATTGTGGAGTTGGCAGGCGTGGATAACCCTGACGAAGCAATCAGCCTCATCGGTAAAACCGCCCAATTGGAATTCCGCGACCCTTACGGCAATGTGATATTGACCGGCGCCGATCTGGAAGATTCTTATGCCAGCATCAATCAGGGCGCTCCGGCCGCCAAGCAGAATGAAGTGGTGCTGAAATTCACCAACGAGGGCGCGGAAAAATTCTTCAACGCCACCGCCACCTTCGTGGGCCAGATCATCTATATTTACCTGGATAACGAAGTCATCAGCCAGCCCACGGTAGACGAGCCCATCGCCGGCGGTACCGCCAGTATTTCCGGGGGGTTCGCCACCTTTGAGGAAGCCTCCAACCTGGCTGCGCTGCTGCGGGGCGGCGCGCTGCCGGTGGACCTGGACGTGCTGTCCAAGCAAACCGTCGGCCCCACCCTGGGCGCGGATTCCCTGGACAAAAGCCTGAACGCTGGCATGATCGGCCTGATCCTGCTGTTCGCTTTCATGATCCTCTACTATAAAGCGCCGGGCGTTTGGGCCTGTATTTCGCTGTTTGTCTACACGTTGATCGTGATCTGGGTGCAGTATTGGATCGGCGCCACCATGACCTTGACCTCTATTGCCGGCTTCATTCTCAGTATCGGCATGGCGGTGGACGCCAATATCATCATCTTCGAGCGCATCCGCGAGGAGCTGTATCATGGCAAATCCCTGAGGGCCAGCATTGAGACTGGGTTTAAGCGGGCTTTCATGACCGTTTTTGACAGCAATATGACCACGCTCATCTCAGCGCTGGTTCTGCTGTGGCTGGGCACCGGCACCATCAAGGGCTTTGCCCTGACCCTGACCATCGGCCTTGTCGCCTCCATGTTTACCGCCATCACCTTCACCCGCGGTATGCTGCGCTGGATGTCCGACATAGACTTCCTGGCCAAGAAGAATCTGTACGCCAGCATTGATTAAGGAGGTAAGACGCATGGGAAAGCTATTCGGGCATAAACAATTTAACTTTGACTTTATCGGCACCAAAAAAATTTGGTATATCATTGCCCTGCTGGCCATTATCCCCGGTCTGATCGTGATGGCGTTCTTCGGTATGAATCTGGGGCTGGACTTCACCGGGGGCAGCATTTTGGAAATCAGCTATACGCAGCCCACCGATCTGGCTGCAGTGCGTGAAATCGTCAGCGGGCAGGTGGGCCAGAATCCTTCGATCAACGAAAGCGAGAACAACCATTTCATCATCCGTTCCGAGGAATTGAGCGATGAACAAAGCGCCGCTTTGACCAGCGCCTTATCTGACCTGGGTGAAATGGAAGTGGTACGCAGCCAGCTGATTGGGCCGACTATTGGCTTGGAGTTGCTGCACAACGCCCGCTTGGCCATCTTAATTGCCGGTCTGTTGATGCTGGTCTATATCACGTTGCGTTTTAAATTCAACTATGCCATTACCGCTATCGGTGCTTTGGCTCATGACGTGTTGGTCATGCTGTCCATGGTGACCATTTTCCGCATCGAGGTCAACAGCGCCTTTATTGCCGCTGCCCTGACGGTAGTGGGCTATTCCATCAACAACACCATTGTGGTCTATGACCGTATCCGCGAAAATACCAGCCTGATGGGGCGAGTTTCCTTTGCGGAGCTAATTAACGCCAGCATCAATCAAACTTTGACCAGGAGTATCAACACAACGGTGGCAGTGTTACTGCTGTTGTTAACGCTGTGCCTGTTCGGCGGCGATACGACCAAGAACTTCCTGATCACCTTGATCATAGGCGTGACCGCCGGCTTCTACAGCTCCGCTTTTCTGTCTGGCAATATGCTAAATGACGTCAGCTCCGTCATGAGTAAATATACCGGCTTCCGGAAACAGCGTAAAGCCTCCGTGGCCAAAAAGAATCCCCTTCCGAGTAAATCCAGGTAATGACCAGGCATGACCAGGTGGTTGCTTAAGCAAAGTTCCGCCAATATTGAAGAATTGGCGCGCCGCACAGGGCTGTCACCTGTTTTGGCGCGCCTTTTCGCAGTGCGCGGTTATCGCGACCCGGCTGCGGTCAACCGTTTTCTCCAGGCCCAGCTGCAGGACCTGGCGGATCCGCTGCTGTTTCGGGATATGGACCGGGCGGTGGCGGCGGTGGCGGAAGCTGTGCGTAATCAGATATCCTGCGCGGTATTTGGCGACTATGACGCGGACGGCGTCATGAGCACTGTGATTATGTTAAGCATGCTGCGCTCTTTGGGGCTGGACGCCCGCTACTATATACCCAGCCGGGAGCATGAAGGCTACGGCATGCGCAACGAAGCCATCGCGTTTCTGGCCGCCCAGGGCGTAAAGCTGTTATTGGCCTGCGATAATGGCATCACCGCGCTGGAACAGGTGGACTACGCCCATTCCCTGGGTATGGAAGTGGTGATTTTCGACCACCATGAACTGGCCGTTGACCCTGAAACCGGGGGGCAGCTGCTGCCCGGGGCCAGGGCCGTGGTAAACGCTAAGCGCCGCGATTGCGGCTATCCTTTCAAGAACTATTGCGCCGCCGCGCTGTGCTATCGTTTTGCCCAGGCCTTATGCACGGCCCTGGGGAAGGACTGGGGACAATTTGAGCGGGACTTATTGCCTTTCGCGGCCATTGCCACGGTTTGCGATATTGTCGAATTGACCGGGGACAACCGGGTGCTGGTCAAAGCGGGCCTACCCGCCCTCGGCGGCAGCGCAAATCCGGGCCTCAACGCTTTGCTGAAGGCGGTGGAATTGGACAAAACCCCTCTGGACACGTTCCATGTGGGCTTTATCCTGGGGCCCTGCATCAACGCTTCCGGGCGTCTGAATACTGCCGACAACGCGGTGGAGCTATTCATGGCCCGGGACTGCAAGGCGGCGGACGTCCTGGCAGCCCGTTTGGTGGAAATGAATAAACAGCGGCGCGACGTAACGGAAGCCGGAACGTCGGCGGCTTTCCGCATCGTCGAGGAACAGCAACTATACCAAGACAAGGTGCTGGTGGTATACTGCCGGGAGATACCCGACAGCGTAGCGGGCATCATTGCCGGACGCCTGAAAGAAAAATACCACCGGCCCGCCATCGCGATCGGCGGTAATGAAGAAAAAGGGCTGCTGCGCGGCTCCTGCCGCTCCATAGAAGGTTATAATATTGTTGAAGCGCTTATTGCCTGCCAAGACCTGCTGCATGCTTTCGGCGGCCATCCGCTGGCAGCAGGCTTGACGATTGCCTTTGCCAATATCCCGGGCTTCCGCAGCCGCATCAACAGCAACTGCCAGCTGACCGAAGAGGAACTGCAGCCGCTATACCGCATCGACTGCGCTTTGCCGCTGCCCCAGGCAGATCTGAAGCTGGCCCGTCAACTGGAAGTCCTGGCCCCTTTTGGCAAGGGCAATGAGCAGCCCTGTTTTGCCGATAAAAGGCTGAAGCTGGAACGCCTGTCCGTGCTGGGTAAAAATGAGCAGGTGCTGCGCTGGCATCTCAGGCATGCCAGCGGGCCTATGCTGGAGGCTGTTGATTTCCAGCATAAGGAGCGGCTGCGCGGCTATCTTACCACTACATACGGTGAAACTGTTTGGCGGCAGTTATGCCAAGGTTGCTGTCCGGAGACAATATGCCTGGATATCATCTATACCGTCAAACTCAGCGCCTATAACGGGCAGGAGCGGGCACAACTGCGGATTGTGGATTTTCGCGGTTCTTAACGATCATAAGCGAGGCCAACATGAACTTTTTTATTCAAACTTTCGGCTGTCAGATGAATGAGAACGATTCGGCGCTAATCGCTTCCTTGCTGGAGCGAGAGGGGTACCAGCTTGTGGGCAGCGCCGAACAGGCCGACATCATTATCGTCAATACCTGTTCGGTACGGGAAAGCGCCGAAAACCGTGCCCTGGGTTATATCGGCAGCTTGAAACATCTGCATGAGACCGGTTCCGCAGCGGTGATCGCGGTAGTCGGTTGCATGGCGCAGCGGAGCGGTGTGGCGGACAGCCTGGCACAGCGCTACCGGCAGGTAGGCATCATTATCGGCACCTTTGCCGCGTCCCGTTTGCCCCGCTATATCAGCCGCTATTTGCTGGACGGACGGCGTATCGTGGATGTTGATGAGCGTTACGGCGAGGAAGCCCAGCGTCCGACGGGGCAGGGTAGGGGAGGCCAATGGCGGGCGCAGGTTAATATCAATTATGGCTGCAACAATTTTTGCAGTTACTGTATTGTTCCCTATGTCCGGGGCCGGGAGCGCAGCCGTCGTCCGGAAAGCATTATCGGGGAGATCCGTGCCTTGGCCAAGCAGGGACTTAAGGAAGTGCAACTGCTGGGACAAAACGTCAATTCTTACGGCAAAGACCTGGATATTCCCGGCAGTTTCTCGGACTTACTGGCACAGGTTCATGAAATCGAAGGCTTGCAGCGTATCCGTTACATGACCTCCCATCCCCGGGATTTTACGCAGCAGTTGGCGGAGACCATAGCCGGTCTGCCCAAGGTATGTCGCCACTTCCATCTGCCGGTTCAATCAGGCTGCGACCGGCTGTTGAAGCTGATGAACCGGGGTTATGATACAGGCTATTATTTTAAACTGTTGGAACGGCTGCGCGAACTGTTTCCGGAAGCCAGCGTCACCACGGATCTGATTGTAGGTTTCCCGGGAGAAACAGAAGCGGATTTTCAGCAGACCCTGGATTTTGTCCGCGCCGCCCGCTTCGATGCAGCCTATACCTTTGTTTATTCCCGGCGCAGCGGGACGCCGGCCGCCGATCTGCCGGGGCAAGTGGAAGAAGCGGTAAAAAAGGAACGCCTGCAACGCTTAATGGCTTTGCAAAACCCGATCAGCCTCGATTTAAATAAACGGCTGGTCGGCAGGGAATTGGAAGTGCTGGTGGAAGGGGAGAGCAAAAACCGTCCCGACAGGCTGTCCGGGCGCACCGAGGGAAATAAAATTGTGGTTTTTGCAGCAGACAGGGACATTAGTCCCGGAGAGCTGGTACAGGTAAAAATTGAGGCAGCGCAAACCTGGAATCTTCAGGGACTTCTTGACGGGAAGAGGTAAAATATGTTAAAATTTAATATGTATGGGAGCCGTTCGCTTTATATGTTTATTGATTATTACTGTTTATGGTCAATACAGCGATCGTACGACTGGCCTAATTCACGTACAAACCTCATGCGCCCAACTGTGACGCATAAGGTTTTTTCATATATGGAAGCATAATATCACTGTTAAAGAAAGGAAGTTAGTAATGAAATTCTATCTGGAAACAACGGAGCGGGTCTTTGAACATTTGGACACTTCCGCTCAGGGATTGGCGACCCAGGAAGCAGAAGCGCGCCTGCAGAAGTACGGGAAAAATAAATTGCGCGAAGGCAAAAAGGTTACCCTGCTGCGCCGGTTTTTGGATCAGCTGATCAATCCCATGATTATGATCCTGCTGGCTGCAGCGGCAATCTCCGGCGTTGTTGCCATTCATGAGAACGAGTCTTTTGCCGACGTAATCATTATTCTATTCGTGGTGGTGCTTAACGCAGTTTTAGGCGTTGTGCAGGAAAGCAAGGCGGAAAAAGCGATTGAAGCGCTGAAAGAAATGTCGGCGGCGACCAGTAAGGTACTGCGCGACGGTGAGATACTGGTCACCAAGAGCGAAGACCTGGCTCCCGGCGATGTGATTCTCCTCGAAGCGGGCGATGCGGTGCCGGCGGATGCCCGCATCATTGAATGCGTCAGCATCAAGGCCGAAGAAGCCGCTTTGACAGGCGAATCGGTGCCTGTGGATAAATCTGTGGAACAATTAACGCTGGATGATGGGGTAAAGGACATTACCCTGGGCGACCGCCATAATATGGTCTATATGGGCAGCGCCATCGTTTACGGCCGCGGTAAAGCCGTTGTTACTTCCACCGGCATGGAAACGGAAATGGGGAAAATCGCTACAGCCATTTCCCTGGCCGAAGAGGGCGAGACGCCGCTGCAAATCAAATTGAATCAATTGTCGAAAGTGCTCACCTTCCTGGTTTTGGGCATCTGCGTATTTATTTTTGCTTTCAGCCTGCTGAAAAATGGCAACTTTAGCAGAGATATGATGATAAACACCTTTATGTTGGCTGTCAGCCTGGCGGTGGCGGCCATCCCGGAAGGCCTTGCCGCGGTGGTTACCATCGTTCTTTCGATAGGCGTAACCAAGATGTCCCATAACAACGCGGTGGTCCGCAGACTGACTGCGGTGGAGACGCTGGGCTGCACGCAGATTATTTGTTCAGACAAAACCGGCACTTTGACCCAGAATAAAATGACGGTGGTCGAACACTTTGCGGAAAATGGCCAGTTGCTGGCCACAGCCATGGCTTTATGTAACGATGCCAGGGTAGGTGAGGACGGGCAGGCGGTGGGAGAGCCCACGGAAGCGGCTTTAGTAAACTACGCCACTAAAGGGGGGCTGTCCAAAGATTATTTAGAAGAACAGATGCCCAGAGTTGGCGAAGCGCCTTTTGATTCCTCACGCAAGATGATGTCCACAATCCATCAGCTCAAAGAGAGCGGATTTATCCAGTTTACCAAGGGCGCGCCAGACGAACTATTGAAAAAGTGCCGTAAATATCTCTCTGACGAGGGAATACGCGATCTTGACCAAGCTACTTTCGACATGGTCTTAGCAAAGAATAGAGGCTTTGCCGGCAAAGCTTTACGGGTCCTGGGCGCCGCCTACAAGGAATATGATTACCTGCCCGCGGATTATTCCCCCGATATGGTGGAAAACGAGCTGATTTTTGTGGGTTTGGTAGGCATGATAGACCCGGTGCGCCCCGAAGTGCTGGCAGCCATACAACACTGTAAAACAGCAGGTATCCGACCGATTATGATCACCGGTGATCATCGCGACACCGCGGCCGCCATCGCCATGGAACTGGATATTATCAGCAATCCTAACCAGGTGCTGACTGGGACGCAATTGGATGAGATCAGTGATGAAGAATTGGCGGCTGAAATCGATAAATATAGTGTTTTCGCCCGGGTACAGCCGGAACACAAGGTGAAAATTGTAGCCGCCTGTCGCCATAAGGGAGTTATCACGGCCATGACGGGCGATGGGGTAAACGACGCGCCGGCGATTAAAAATGCGGATATCGGCATTGGCATGGGCATCACCGGAACTGACGTGACCAAAAATGTGGCCGATATGGTGTTGGCCGACGATAATTTCGCAACTATTGTCGCAGCGGTAGAAGAAGGCAGGCGGATCTATGACAACATCCGCAAAACCATACAGTTTTTACTGGGATCCAATCTCAGCGAAGTTATATCGATATTTGTCGCAACGCTGCTGGGCTTTACGATCCTGCAGCCGGTTCATATCTTATGGATTAATTTGATTACCGATTGTCTGCCAGCCCTGGCGCTGGGCATGGAAAAGGGCGAACCCACTTTGATGCATAGAAGCCCCCGCAAAGCCACAGAAGGCATTTTCAGCAACGGCCTGGGCGGCAGTGTTATTTACCAGGGTGTTATCGTAGCTTTGCTAACGCTGGCAGCCTATTTGATCGGTCATCATATTGAGTCCGGAGTTTGGGAATTTGCCAACAGCCCGGACGGCATGACGATGGCATTTTTAACGCTCTCGATGACGGAGATATTCCACTCCTTCAACCTTCGTTCCATGTATGGATCCTTGTTATCGCTTAAATCCCGCAACAAATATCTTTACGGCTCATTGGCTGTTTCCATGGTTCTAACAGCATCGGTCATTTACGTTGACCCGCTGTCCGTGGCCTTTGGTTTCGCCCATATTTCGCTGGAAGAGTATTTGGTGGCAATGGCCCTATCACTGAGTGTTATCCCCATCGTGGAGCTGGTAAAACTATTTCAGCGCCAGTTGGGCAAGGTAGTATAAATCTTCATGATCCGGCTTTCGGCGACAGGATGTATGAATACATCCTGTCGCTTACTTTTCTGATCCAGCACTAGTTTTCGATAGCCATTTCCGTTCATTAAAGAACGTCAGCGAAGGGTAAGGGAGGACAAACATTAAGTCAGCGTTTCTGGCCAAAAACTTTTTTGCCATTATTTATTTTGCATGTTCTTAGATACTCATAAAGATGTAATGCTCAAAATTACTCAACATAATATCTATTATCGGAATAAACAACGCAAGGAATCGTTATGAAGATAACTCTTTTCATCCGGTCATCCGGACTGGTTTGCGGAAGTTTTGTATGGGTTCAAACGGCAAGATCATTTTTAAATGTTGTATTGCTAGATATTGCCCACCGTCCCTAATTTTTGATAACATTTATTGCTTTATACTTACTATAGTAAATATTTACGGTCATATTTCTTATTCTCTAGGAATATATATAATTTGGCCAGGTATGATCTTGGCATTATCCAAATTATTTATTTGTTTAACTTCATAGATTGCCTTGCGGATATCGCTGTCATAATGATAATACTCGCTGACCAAATCCCATAGTGTGTCTCCAGCAGCCACTTGTATTGATTGCAGCTCTCTGACCTGGTTTTGGTCATTGGCTTTTGCCGCAAAACCACCGGACAGCAAATTTATAATTCCTATCAGCATGATTACTACCAAAAAACATGGCAGCTTACGCAGCTTCTTTCTTTTATTTTTCATGGCAGTCCTCCTGGCGTACATTTGTTCTGTGCTCTGATTATAATCGGATATATGTTCGTTGTCAAGAAAAATTTAGAACAAATGTTTGCATTTTCTCGAATATATGTTATAATACATACAGAAGTAATTTAGCATTGTGATTTTGCCGTAAGGAGGCTTTAGGCCAATGGACTATATTAATTTAAACAGCCGGCAAGCCGCGATTTTGGATTATATTAAACAGGAAATCCGTGAGAAGGGCTATCCGCCGGCGGTACGGGAGATCTGTGAGGCAGTGGGGCTGAATTCCCCCTCTACCGTACACTCTCATCTCAATACGCTGGAAAAAAAAGGGTATATCCGCCGCGACCCTCTTAAACCCCGGGCCTTGGAGGTTCTGGATAATTCCGAGCCGGCATCGTCCATTCGGCGGGAGATGGTGGAGGTGCCCATTCTCGGCCAGATCAGTGCCGGACTTCCTGTTTTGGCAGAGGAAAATTTCGAAGACTTTTTCCCGTTGCCTTTGGATTATCTTCATTCCAACAAGCCTTTATTTATGCTGCGGGTACAGGGCGAAAGCATGATTGAGGTGGGTATTGAAAACGGCGATCTGCTCATTGTGGAAAAAACCGAAACCGCCCGCAACGGTGAAATCGTGGTGGCTTTGGTCAGCGACGAGGCTACGGTCAAAACATTTTATCGTGAAACGAACCGTATCCGCTTACAGCCGGAAAACCGTACGATGGCCCCCATCTATGTTGACAACTGCCAGATCATCGGCAAACCCATCGGTTTGTTCAGGCACTTTTGAGCATAAAAAGCCGCCTTAAAGGCGGCTTTTTAAATTCGTAACTATACCGTTATGTTGGAAATAATTATGAGTCGTTATTTTGACGCCGGCTGCTGGCGTTGGCGCAGGTCCTCATAAAAAATGGCGGTCGTGGCACTTATATAGGGGCCGACATAAACAATATACAGGATGCCGAAAGTCAGGCAGGACAGCAGCAGCCACAAAATAAAGCTGAGATGCAGCACGAACAAGTCTCCCTTATGGCCGCGCATCAGTGTTTTGCTGGCAGTAATGGCATCAGTAGCGGACATGTGCGGATGATCATTCAATATATAGAAGGTCATGGAGTAAGCATATGTTTTGATAATGCCGGGAACAATCAGCAGCAAGGACCACAAGAAAGTGAAAAGCGCTACCAGTAAACCGGCTACACAGGTATCGCCGAAACGGTTGAAGCCGGCAAACATATCGCCCACATCGGCGCTTTGAGCGCGCACAATAGCCAAAAAGACCAGGCAGGTGCCGAAGCCCAGCACACCGGATAATACGAGTCCGCCTATGCCAAAGGTAACGGACGAAACCGCAGATAAAATAAGGCCGGACAACAGCAGTACCAGTATAGCCAAACCATTTCTGCCTTTCAGCATTTCCTTGGCTTTGGCTTTCATTTCCGCCCTGCTCATGGCGAAATAGGGACCGCCGGCAGCGTTCCAGCTTTGTTCCTGGCGCTGATACTGATTCTGCTGCTGCGACGCTTCCGGGCTCACGGCAGTGTTTCCGGAAGATTGCTGTGATAGATCGGGTATTGGCGCCCCGCAATTGGTGCAAAACCTGGCGCCGGGCTTCATCTCCTCACCGCATTGCGCACAAAAAGCCATAAACTTCACATCCTTTCGCTATTGTTCGACGCTACGCTGAAACCATTCTATCATATTAAAAAACCTATTACAACAGACCATTTTGCCGCATTTCACGGAGCGTGCTGCTGACGGCGTAAACGCCGTGCCAGCGGTTAAGCCCTCCTTGCACATACAGGGTATAGGGCTCCCGCAGCGGCGCGTCGGCGGACAGCTCGATGGAAGAACCGGCCACGAAGCCGCCGGCAGCCATGATAATCTCATTGTCATATCCGGGCATGGGCCAAGGCAGGGGTTCCACAAAGCTGTCCACGGGCGAATATTTCTGGATGCCCCGGCAAAAGGCGATCAACCGCGCCGCGTTGCCCATGTCCACTGTTTGAATGATATCCGTCCTTTCTTCCTCCGGACCGGGACTGACGGCAAAGCCCAGGCCCTGCAGCAGCGAGGAAGCGAATACCGCTGAGAGCAAAGCTTCCTGTACCACCTGCGGCGCCAGGAATATGGCTTGGTAAAAAGGGCGCTGATCCGCCAGGGAAGCGCCCAGTTCCCGGCCCGCGCCGGGCACAGTCAGCCTGTAGGCGGCGCGTTCCACATAGGCTGCCCTACCCACGATATAGCCGCCCCCGGGGGCCAGGCCGGCGCCGGGGTTTTTGATCAGAGAACCGGCCAGCAAATCCGCGCCCCAATCCGTGGGCTCCGTGGTCTCAACGAATTCGCCGTAACAATTATCAACAAAGACGATCAACTCCGGCCGGGCGGTCTTGATGGCCTGAATAATGGCGGCTAGTTGAGCCATTGTCAGTGAAGGCCGGGAACTGTAACCCCGGGAACGCTGGATGGCAACCATTTTGGTTTCCGACCGCAACGCAGCCACGATACCGTCTAAATCAGGATCGGCGAAATCCAGGTCATAAACCCGGCATTGCACGCCGTTTTCCCGGAGGCTGCCCGGTACCGGGCGGTTTAGGCCCATGACGGTTTGCAGCGTATCATAGGGCAGGCCCAGGCTCAGCAACTCATCTCCGGGCAGCAGGTTTCCGGCCAGGGCCAGGGAAATGGCATGACTGCCGGAAACAATGTTCTGGCGCACCAGCGCCGCTTCGGCATGGAAAATACGGGCGTACAGGCATTCCAGCTTGTCCCGGCCCGCGTCGTTATAGCCGTAGCCAGTGGTGGGGGCGAAATGCTGCGCCGCCACCCGTTCCGCGCGAAAGGCCTCCAGTACGCGCATAAAATTGGCTTCCCCAATGGCGGAGAAGCGCGCGGCAAATTGTTCCATATCCTCTCTGGCTTTGGCAATCAGCTTGTCCACTTTTCCTCCATCAGGCATAGGCGAAGCCAAGCTTCGCCTACCCTGTCTTAATCTCCTGTTTGGTTCAGGGCGACCAGGTCAACGGTCTGGTACGGGATAATGGTGCTCACCGCGTGCTTAAACACCAGTTTTTGGGCGCCGTCGGATTCCAGCACCAGGGTATAATCGTCGAAAGCCTTCAGCACTCCCTTCATCAGAAAACCGTTGACCAAATAAAACGTGGCGGGGACACTTTGCTTGCGGATGGCATTGAGAAACTGCTCCTGCAGGCCTTGGGATTTCATTACTCATTCCTCCTCCAGCTGGCCGGCCAACCAGTCGCATACCGCTCGTTCCAAGCTCCCCTCCCCGCGATAATGGTCAATATCAAACCAACGGATGGCATCGTTGCGTTTGAACCAGGTCATTTGCCGTTTGGCAAAACGCCGGGTATCGCGTTTGATCAGTTCAATGGCTTCTTCCCTGCTCCTCTCCCCTGCCAGGTAGGCGGCGACCTGTCGGTAGCCGATACCCTGCATGGAAACAGCGTCCCGGGATATCCCCTGCTCCAACAGCTTTTGCACTTCGGCGATCAGCCCTGCCGCAATCATCTGCTCCACCCGCCGGTCAATGCGCTGATAGAGCTGCCCGCGTTCCAGGCGCAAGCCCGCGATCAGAGGGCGGAGATCAGGCGCGGGCGTCGCTTCCTTCTGAAAATCGCTGATAGCGCGGCCGCTGCCCGCCTGCACTTCCAAAGCGCGGATCAGACGGCGGGCGTCATGGGGGTGGATACGCTCCGCGGCTTCCGGGTCTACCGCTTTCAGGCGGGCATGAAGGCTTTCCCCGCCCAGCTCGTTGTATTCCTCCTGCAAGCGCCGGCGTAATTCCGGCTGCGCCGCGCCGGCCGGCGCGAAGTTGTAGGGATACAGCAAGGAATCGATATAGAGGCCGGTGCCGCCCGCCAGCAGCGGCAGCCGCCCCCTGGCGGAAATAGCGGCAATGGCGGCAAGAGCCAGCTCGCGAAAGTCAGCCACGCTGAAGGGAACAGCCGGATCCCAGATATCCAGCAGATGATGGGGGATTCCCCTTCGTTCCTGTTCCGGCACTTTGGCCGTGCCGATATCCATGCCCCGGTAGACTTGCATGGAGTCGCCGGAGATGATTTCGCCATGCAGGCGCTCCGCCACTGCCAGCGCCAGATCGCTTTTGCCCGTTGCCGTAGGACCAAGAATGACCAATAAAGGTTGTTTGCCGCCGTTCATGTCCTACCTCATTATATGCCGCTGCGCAAAAAGCGTTTACGAATCTCGTCTAAGGTCAGCACGCAGGCGATGGGCCTGCCGTGGGGGCAGGTGGCGGAATTCTCGCAGCAATCCAGCTCGGCCAGGAGCGCGCTGATATCCTGCATGGTCAGATAGCGGTTGGCCTTCACCGCCTGTTTGCAGGCTGCCATAAACAGTTTTTCCCGGCGCAATCTTTGCGGGTCGCCCCCTGCCTGGAGCAAAGCCAGCAGATCACGGAACAGCCCTTCCGGGTCGCTGCCCTCGTACCAGGCCGGCACACCCCGGATCACATAACTGTTATCCCCAAAATGCTCCAGGATAAAACCCAGGTCGCGGATCTCCAGCATCAGATCGGTAATGCGCACACTTTCCTCCGGGGACAGGTTGATCGGCAAAGGCAGGGCCAGCAGGGCGCTGTCCCCTGCCCTCTCCTTGGCTTGCCGGACGATGCGCTCGTAACCGATGCGCTCCGCCGCCGCGTGCTGGTCGATCAGATACAGCTCGCGGTCAGCGGCGGCCACGATAAAAGAACCGGCGAATTGCCCCAGCGGGTGCAGGCGGGCATAGCGGCTTTTTTGTCCTCCCTCCGTACCGGGTTGGTCCTCGATGGTGGTTTGCAGGGATCTGGTTTCCAGCTCAGCCCGGGGCGGCGCTTCCTGCCAATCATCGTTGCCGGACCATGCGGCGCCCTCCTCCGCTTCCGGCTCCTCCAGCAGCTTTTCGATCTCCCCCAGACTCATGACCCGCTTGCCGATAAAGCCGCCGGCATCCCCCTTGGTCAGCGCCTTATATAAAGCGGAACCGCTCAAGGGTTTGCGTTCGGCCAGAGACGGGGGTCCCTCGTAGGCCAGGCTGCTGCCGCCTGAGGGCCGGCCCGGAATGGGCTCGGCAGCCCGTTTGGCCAAACGGGGCAAGGCGTCCTGATTGTTCAGCAGCACCGCTTTCAGCGCCTCCGTTACCTCCCGGCGCACCAGCGCCCCGTCCCGGAATTTGATCTCCAGTTTGGCGGGATGCACATTAACGTCGATACTGTCCGGTGGCACTGTCAAAAACAGAAAAACGCAGGGATAGCGCTGCGCCGGCAGCAGCGTATAGTAGGCGTCGTCAACCGCCTGACTCAGTTCGCGGCTGCGCACCGTGCGCCCGTTGACGAAAAAATGATAGCAATTGCGGTTGGAGCGGTTGAGGCTGGGTTTGCCGATCAGGCCGCTGATCTTCAAAGCGCCCCCGCCTGCCAAGGGCAGCAAATCGTTCAACATGTCCCGGCCGTACACCGCCAGCACCGCCCGGCTCACATCGCCGCAGCCGTCCGTGACGATCAGGCGGTGGTTGCCGTTGATCAGCGTAAAAGCGATCGCAGGATTGGCGATAGCCAGCCTGCCGATCAGCTCGCTGATCAGGCTCAGCTCGGTCCGGGGGCTTTTCAAGAATTTGCGCCGGGCCGGGGCATTATAAAAAAGCCGCTCCACCAATACCGTAGTGCCGGCCGCGGCCGCGGCCGCTTCCGGCAGGCCGGCTTTGCCGTCCCGCACGCGCAAGGTGAAGGCCAGCTCGCTGTCCCGCGGTTTGGAGGTGATGGTCAACTGGGACACGGCGGCGATGGAAGGCAGCGCCTCGCCGCGAAAGCCCAGGGTGGTTAAGCGCTCCAGGTCGGCTGCGGTCCTGATCTTGCTGGTGGCGTGGCGCTGTACGCTTAAACGCAATTCTTCCGGGCTCATCCCCACGCCGTTATCCGTCACCTTAATTTTTTCGCATTGCGCGTCGTATAGGCGGACCACAATTTTGCCGGCTCCGGCGTCGATGGCGTTTTCCACCAGCTCTTTGACCACAGCCACCGGCCGTTCCGCCACTTCGCCGGCGGCGATCTGATTGGCGGTATGAATGTCCAAAACGCGGATGCGGCATTGTTCCTCAGTCATAGCAGTTCTTTCTTCCATTTAATGATGGTGAGCAGAGCGTCCAAAGGCGTAATGGCATCTGTGTCCAGCTCCCGCAGTTCGCGAAGCAGCGCCGGTTCCGGCGGAGGATCGTCCGCGATCAGCGTGTCAAAAGTCAATTGCTCGCTGATCTGGATATCCCCGGCCGGATGTTTTTCCTTTTCCAGCTGCGCCAGGATCTCCCTGGCCCGGGCCAAAACCGCTTTGGGCAGCCCGGCCAGCTGGGCCACCTGGATGCCGTAGCTTTTGTCCTCGGCCCCTTCCACGATCTTGCGCAGGAAGATGATATCCTTGCCCTTCTCCCGCACGGCGATGGAAAAATTCCGGATCAGCGGATAGGTGTCGGCCAGGGCCGTCAGCTCGTGATAATGGGTGGCGAACAGGGTCTTGGCGCCGCAGGCGTCGTTGACGATATATTCGGCCACAGCCCAGGCGATGGACAGGCCGTCGAAGGTGGAGGTGCCGCGACCGATCTCGTCCAGCACGATCAGGCTCTTGGGCCCGGCGTGACGCAGGATATTGGAGGTTTCGTTCATCTCCACCATAAAAGTGCTCTGCCCGGCCGTCAAATCGTCCGCCGCGCCCACCCGGGTAAAGATCCGGTCCACCGTGCCGATCTGCGCCGCCGCGGCCGGGACAAAGGAGCCGATCTGCGCCAGCAGCACGACCAGGGCCACCTGGCGCATGTAGGTGCTTTTGCCCGCCATATTGGGCCCGGTGATCAGCATCATCCGCTGGCTGCTCTTATCCAGGTAGGTGTCGTTGGGAATATAATTCTCCGCGCCGAGGATGCTTTCCACCACCGGATGGCGGCCTTCTTTGATGATGATCCTGCCGCCGCCGTCCACCTGGGGGCGGCAATAGCAGTTATGTATGGCCACATGGGCCAGTCCCTGCAGCACGTCCAGATGAGCCAGAACGTCGGCCGTGGCCAGGATGCGGGTCGCGGCCTCCGCCACCTGCTGCCTGAGCTCCATAAACAGCTGGTATTCCAGGCTGGACAGCCGCTCCCCTGCGGAAAGGATGCGGTTTTCCAGCTCTTTCAATTCCTCGGTGATATAGCGCTCGCCGTTGGCCAGGGTTTGTTTGCGCAGATAGCGGTCCGGCGCTTCGGCGGCGCGGCTTTTGCTGATCTCGATATAATAGCCGAATACCTTGTTGAAGCCCACTTTCAGGTTGCGGATGCCCGTTTTCTCCCGTTCTTCCGCCTCCATTTGCAGCAGCAGTTCCTTGGCGGAACCGGATAAGCGGCGCAATTCGTCCACTTCGCTGTTAAAGCCGCTGCGGATCGCGCCATGATCCCGGGCGGATAAAGGCGGCTCGTCGGCCAGGGCATCCCGCAGCAGCGCATCAATATCTTCCAGGAGGTCGAAGCTGTCCAGCAGCACGCCTGCCAGCGGGCTGTTCAACTGGGACAGCAGGCGGAACAGCTCCGGCAGCAGGCTCAAAGTGCTCCGCAAAGCCGCCAACTCCCGGGGACCGGCGCTGCCGTAGCAGACGCGGCCGACCAGGCGGGGCAGATCATACAGCTTTGGCAATTGTAACCGGAAATCGTCCAGCAGCAGCGGCTGGTTGATCAGCTCGGACACCGCGTCCAGGCGGCGGTTCACGGCGCCGCAGTCCAGGAGCGGGCTTTCCAGCCATTCCCGGAGCAGACGGCTGCCCATGGCGGTCTGGGTATGATCGACGACGGAGAGCAGCGAGCCCTGACGCTTGTTGCCGCGGATGGTGGCGGTCAGTTCCAGGTTACGGCGGGTGGCGGCATCCAGGAACATGTATTCGCCGCAGTCGTAAACCGTGAGCCTGTCCAGATAATTCAGGGACCGCTTCTGGGTTTGCTGCAAAAACAGTAAAATCATCGCCACAGCCCGGGCGGCCGGAGACCGGTCTTGAAGGCCCAGCCCTTCCAGGGAAGCCACGCGGAAATGGATGCGCAGCAGGTCCTCGAAGCTGTTGCGCACCAGGCCTTCCTCCGGACAGCGGCTGACAACGGCGCTGCTGCGGAAGCGGAACAGCTCGTCCCCGGCCAGGGCCTCCGGCAGCACCAGTTCCGCCGGATTGATGCGGACCAGCTCGTCCCCTAATTCCTTGCGGCATTCCGGCCCCTTCAGCTCCGTGGCCCGGAATTCGCCGCTGGAAATATCCACGTAAGCCAAGCCGAAACCGCTTTCCGCGCCCCGCCTCGTTTCCGGCCAGCAGGCTGCCAGATAATTATGGCTGCCCACCTGGAGCATATTTTCTTCCAGCACCGTTCCGGGGGTGACGATGCGGATCACATCCCGCCGCACAATGCCTTTGGCCAGCTTAGGGTCTTCCAGCTGCTCGCAGATAGCCACCTTATAGCCCTTTCCGATCAGCCGCGCGATATAGTTGTCCGCCGCGTGATGGGGCACACCGCACATGGCTACCTTTTGCCCCTGGCCGCCGTCCCTGGCGGTCAGCACGATATTCAGTTCCCGGGAGGCAGTCAAGGCGTCCTCGCCGAACATCTCATAAAAATCGCCCAAACGGAAAAAGAGCAAACAATCGCTGTATTGCTCTTTTACGGCTTGATATTGGCGCATCATCGGTGTTACAATAGTCAAGTGCTCATGCCTCCTGAGCGGCCATCGTCTCCTTGAATTGCGAGGGGATATAGTCGGTGAGGATGATGCAGTTATTCTGGATCACCGCCAGCTTCAGCGGGCTTAAGCCCGCGTCCGGCGGCACGGTGGCCACATGGGAAGCGATGCGCAATTGCTGGGCGGCCAGATTATAGGCCAGGATATAGCAGCTGTCGTCGCCCTCGGCCCCGGCGTGCAGCACGCCCCGGCAGCAGCCCATCACCACGATATTGCCGGTGGCCACGATCTCGCCGCCGGGATTGATATCGCCCATCACCACCGCGTTGCCCCGTACGGAGAGCTTTTGGCCGCTGCGGACGCTTCTGGTGACCAGCAGGCTGTTGCCTCCGGCCGTCTGATAAATCACCTCGTATTTTTCATCATTGGGAAGCATATGCGGCAGCGGCTCGCCTTTATGCAGGTGGTATTTGGCCAGTATTCCCTCCAGCACCGCCAATTCCTCGGCGCTGAACTGATCGGGGCTGTCGATGATATAGTCGGCGTTGAGAAAAAAATCGCCGCTACCCAGCAATTTTTCTTCCAAGGCAGCGCAGAGCTGGCCGAAACCGGATTCGGAGCTGTCGAAATAGAAGACCAGCCCCGAGGGAGTACCTTTGATATTGACGATATTTCTGTTCATTGCCGCCTCCGCACATTTCATGGATTTAACTCTATTTTATTCGCCGAAATTGAGCCTTATTCCTGCAATTATTATGGGGTAACCTGCCTGAACCGGTCAGACAAAGGAGAAACGACGGTGCGCCACGGTTTTGACGAGATCAACAAACGGTTTAAAAAAGCCATTGTGACTCATGGCCTGATCAGCGACGGCACGCCTATTATGGTGGGGCTGTCCGGCGGCAAGGACAGCCTGACTCTGCTCTATGCTTTGAAACAATTCCAGCGCGTCTCCAAATATAAGTACCGCCTGGCCGCCGGCCATGTCTGCCTGGGCTTCCCCGAGGACGACCTCAGCAACATGGAACGGTTCTGTCAGGAGCTGGAGGTGCCGCTTTTCGCTGAGCGGACGCAGATCGGCCAGCTGATCTTTGAGGTGCGCCGGGAAACCAATCCCTGCGCCTTATGCGCGCGGCTGCGCCGGGGCGCTTTGAACACCCTGGCCAAGCAACAGGGATACCGGAAAATCGCCCTGGCCCATCACCAGGATGACGCGGTGGAAACGCTGCTGCTGAACCTGTTTTTCGAAGGCCGGGTGGGCAGTTTCAAGCCCAAAACCTATTTGGACCGCATGGGGCTGACCGTGATCCGGCCTTTGGTGTACGTGCCGGAGGAACAGATCAGCTATTTTGCCAGGAAGCAGGGGCTGCCGGTCAGCGAGAGCCATTGCCCCCATAACTGCGAAGGCAAGCGCCAGGAGATGAAGAAAATCCTCGCCGAGCTGGAAGCCGTGGCGCCCTTGGGCAAAGACCGGGTCGTGGGCGCTTTGGACCGGCTGTTCGGCGCCGATTGGGATGGCCGGCCGCCGGAAGCCTGGGATACGCCGGATACAGAACCAGGCAAACCAGCTCAAGAACAACAAGAATAGGCCGCCGCGCGGCGGCCTAATTGCGGCCATCGCTGAAACGGGTGGCCGTTTGCCCACAACGCATCTGTTTGGGGAGGCAGAAACCGGAACAAGCAGCCGCCGGGATCCAGCGTATCTCGGCGGATTTTTCATTGATCGCTGCCGGCCGGACCCAAACGGCGGCGCCGGCTCCAGGACAGCAGGAGGCATTGGAGCGGAAAAGGGCGTTTATTCGGCCCGTGCATTTCCCCAGGGCTGATACTGCCGCCAAAATTCCCGGCGGAATTCCGTGAAACAGCCGTCCTGTATAGCTTGCCTGAGATCGGCCATCAGATGGCAGAGATACCAGAGATTATGGATGGTGGTCAGACGGATGCCCAGCACTTCGCCGGCTTTCAGCAAATGGCGGATATAGGCCCTGGAGAAATTGCGGCAGGCGTAGCAGCCGCAGCCCTCCTGGATGGGGCGGAAATCATGGGCGTATTCCGCGTTCCTGAGCACCATTTTCCCGGTGGGCACCATCACCGTGCCATTGCGGGCGATGCGGGTGGGCAACACGCAGTCGAACATATCGATACCCCTGGCCACGCCTTCCACCAGGCAGTCCGGCGAGCCCACGCCCATCAGATAGCGGGGCTTATGCTCCGGCAGCAACGGTGTCAGATAATCCAGTACTTGGTACATCAGCTCTTTAGGCTCCCCTACCGAAAGCCCGCCGATGCCGAAACCCGGAAAGTCCAGAGCAGTGATGTCCCTGGCGGATTGTTCCCGTAATTCCCGGCAAACGCCGCCCTGAACGATGCCGAACAGGCCCTGGGTTTCGCTGGTATGCGCCTCCCGGCAGCGGCGGGCCCACTCATAGGTGCGGCGCTCGGCCCGCGCAACCTGCTGGTCAGCGGCGGGGTAAGGAGAGCATTCGTCAAAGCACATGGCGATATCCGCGCCCAGGGCTGTTTCAATGTCCATGACCCGCTCCGGCGTGAAAAAATGGCGGCTGCCGTCAATATGGGAAGAAAATTCCGCGCCTTCGTCGCTGATCTTGCGCAGGTCGGCCAGGGAAAAGATCTGAAAACCGCCGCTGTCGGTCAGAATGGGCCGGTCCCAATGCATAAAGGCGTGCAGCCCGCCGGCTTCCGCCACCAGCTCATGGCCGGGCCTGAGATAGAGATGGTAGGTGTTGCTGAGGATGATCTCAGCCCCCACCTCCTTCAATTCGTCCGGCGTCATGGTTTTTACCGTGGCGCAGGTGCCCACCGGCATGAAGACCGGCGTCCGTACATCGCCATGAGGCGTGTGCAGCAGGCCGGTACGGGCCATGCTCTGGCAATCAGTATGTTGTAACGTGAAAGAAATCGGCTGGTTCATAGCTCCCTCAGATAATCAGCATGGCGTCGCCGAAGGAAAAGAAACGGTATTTCTCCGCAATAGCGGTTTGATAAGCGTTCAGCACCCGTTCCCGACCGGCGAAGGCGGAAACCAGCATCAGCAGACTGCTTTTGGGCAGGTGGAAATTGGTGACCATGGCGTCCACGGCCTGATAGCGGTAGCCGGGATAGATGAATTTATGGGTCCAGCCCTCTCCGGGGAGAATGGTCCCGTCCTCTCCGGCCACTGTTTCCAGGGTGCGCACGGCGGTGGTGCCCACGGCGACGACGCGTCCCCCGGCGGCCCTGGCCTGATTGATGCGTGCCGCCGTTTCCGGCAGCACCCGGTAGAATTCGCCGTGCATCACATGGTCCTCCACCTGCTCCGCTTTGACGGGACGGAAGGTGCCCAAGCCCACATGCAGCAGCACTTTTTCAATGCGTACGCCCTGTTCAGCAAGCTCAGCCAGCAGCCGTTCCGTAAAATGCAGGCCCGCGGTGGGCGCGGCGGCCGAACCCCGCTCCCGGGCGTATACCGGCTGATAACGGTTTTGATCGATCAGCGGCTTTTTGATATAAGGAGGCAGCGGCATGGTGCCGATTTTATCCAGAATGGCGTAAAAATCACCCTTTGGATCAAAGCGCACCACACGGGTACCGTCCTCGCTATGGCCCAGGATCTCCGCCGTCAGGTCCGGCAAGCCGAACAGCAGCTTCGTACCGGGCAAAGCCTTTCTCCCCGGGCTCACCAGGCATTGCCAGACGTTCAGCTCCACCTGTTTCAGCAGCAGCAATTCGATAACGGCCCCGGTGGGGCGGCGGGCGTACAGGCGGGCCGGCAGCACCTTGGTATCGTTCAGCACCAGCAGGTCGCCGGGCCGCAACTGTTCGCCGATGCGGTTGAACACGCTGTGGCGGAGAGCGCCGCTTTCTCTTTCCATAATCAGGAGCCGGGAACTGTCTCTCGGCTCCACCGGGTCCTGCGCGATCAATGTTTCCGGCAGGTCATAATCAAAATCTTCCACCTTCATGGATGCTAATACAGTTCCTCCAGCTCGATCCCGTTCTGGCAGTAATAGTGTTCAATGATCTCATCCGCGTCATATTTATCGTCCGCCATGGCGATGGCCCCCCATTGGCTCATGCCCACGCCATGGCCATAGCCTTTGCCGCTGATGACGATTTTATCATATACCGCGGCGCCTTTGTTCATACGGCTGACGCCGCTGCCGCTGACCACATAGAACGTATCCTGATCCCCGTTGGCCCGCATCTTGGCCAGGCTGCCGCTGATGGCGAACAGGTCTGTCAAATCCGTCCAGGCCTTTTTGACATTGCCGGCTCCCAGCACATAAGCGGCGGCCGGGTCGGAGGTGTTGTCGCTGACGGTAATGAGGCTGCTCTTCAGATCCAGCAGGGCGCGGATATTGTCCTTGGTGGCGGAAACGCTGCCTTTGCTGCCTTTGATTGTCACGATCATGGCCCGCCCGGATATTGAGGTCTGGCCCTGGTATGTAGTGGATATCTCGATGCTCTTAAAAGCACCGATATCCGTTTTGCCATAGGCGTTGGCCAAAGCCACCGCTTGCTCCGGCGTATATTCCACGGTCCAGGCATAACAGGAGGCGCCGTAGCTGTTGTAGTCGGCGGCTTTGGCGTCATAGGGAGAAGACACGCCTTTGAAGGGCACCTCGTCGCTGACCCAGACGTTTTCGATATTTTCCGTATAGCCCCCGGCGTTGGAGCAGAAAAAAGCCATCACCGGCCGGCCGTCGTACATGATCACCTGGCCCCGGGTCTTGTCCACCGCCTTGCGGATCTGCGCGCTTTCCGCGTCGTAGCCGCCGTAAGTCTGGGAAGAAACGGTGGCGGTCACATCGTAATAGAGGTTATCACCGCTGACAGCGGCCAACGCATAGGAGCGGGAGGCGATAGCCTGCGCTTTCAGGGCCTCCAGATGATAATTATAGCCCAGTTCCCTGCCCACCACGCCGTAGAGATACAACTCCACGTCGATCACATTAATGGCGTAGCAATAGCCCTTATTGCTCATGACCTTGAAGCCGCCCCGGTAGGTGCCGTTGTTAAAGCTGAACAGGCTGTCCTCGTCACGAGCCAGAGCCAGATAAGGCTCGTCGCCGTGATCCGAATCCCCGACGCAGTCATAGCCGTAGCTGTCCCCGGAAGCGGAGAGCGTAAAGCTCTCTCCTGCTTCCACCGTGGCCAGAACCTCGCCAAGGTCCTCTGCGGACACGATATCATATTCCCCCTTCTCCACCGTGGCGGTATAGGAGACGGCGCCGCCGGATCCTTTCAGCAGCACCCGGATATCGTAACCGCTCAGCTCGCCTGCGGCCAGAGCCGGGAATGCCGTCACGGCGGTCAAAACCAGGGTCAGAAACCCGATATAAACTAATTTAGGCTTGTTACTCATCGTTTACTCCTGTTGGATGGCTCTTCATCGCTCCGTCTATTTGTTTCCGGTATCTGTCCTTTTCGCTGTAGATGCAGCCGCAATATTTCTGCAGATACAGGCCGCGCTGCCGGGCCTCGGCCTGCCCGGCCCGAAAGCCGGGACGCAGATCCAGATAGACGAAGTCCAGGCCGTAAGCTTTCCCGTAAGCTTCGCCCAGCTCCCGCAGCAGCTCGTGGTTCTGGTAAGGACTGATCAGCAGCGTGGTGCTATAGGCCGGGCAACCCGCTTCCCGAGCAGCCCGGGCGGCCGCTTCCAGACGGCTTTGATAACAGTACCGGCAGCGCTGTTCCGGCTGTGCCGCCACGGCTTGCAGCCACGCTTCCAGGGGATAGGCGCTTTCGATCCGGTAAGGGATTTGCTCCTGCTCCATCAGCAGATGAAAAGAATCCCGCCGGGCCGCCTGCTCCTGCCAAGGCTGGATATTGGGGTTGTAAAACCAGGCCAGCAGGTCCGCGTACCCGGCCTGCCTGAACTGGGGCAGAGCCCCGGCGGCGCAGGGGCCGCAGCAGCAATGCAACAGCGTTTTCATTCGAACAGACTCCCCTGACCTGCCGTTTGTTCCGGCCGGGGCGCCTTAAGGCCAAAATATTTCCAAGCCGAGGGCGTGGCCACGCGGCCCCGGGGCGTGCGCTGCAGGAAACCGACCTGCATCAGATAGGGTTCGCAGATGTCCTCGATGGTGTTGATGCTTTCGGAAATGCTGGCGGCAATGGTTTCCGCGCCCACCGGGCCGCCGCTGTACTTTTCCAAAATGGCCAGCATCACCTTGCGGTCCACCGTATCCAGGCCCATTTCGTCCACGCCCAGCATGGTCAGGCCCTCCCTGGCGATGTCCTGGGTGATGACGCCGTTGCCCTTGACCTCCGCGATATCCCGCAAGCGGCGCAGCAGCCGGTTGGCGATGCGGGGGGTGCCCCGGCTGCGGCGGCTGATCTCATGAGCGCCGGCTTCTTCCAGGCGTACGTCGAAAATTTTCGCCGAGCGGCGGATAATGGTCAGCAATTCCTTCTCATTATAATATTCCAGGCGGCAGATCACACCGAAACGGTCCCGGAGCGGCGCTGCCAGCATGCCGGCGCGGGTGGTGGCGCCGATCAGCGTAAAAGGCGGCAAGGCGTAGCGCAGGCTTCTGGCGCCGGGGCCCTTGCCGGTGATCACATCGATGCAGAAATCCTCCATAGCCGGATACAGCACTTCCTCCACCGTCCGGTTCAGCCGGTGGATCTCGTCGATGAACAGGATATCCCGGGCTTCCAGGGCGGTGATGATGGCCGCCAGATCCCCGGCCCGTGCAATGGCCGGCCCGGAGGTGATGCGGATGTTCACGTTCAGCTCATTGGCCACGATCATGGCCAAGGTGGTCTTGCCCAGGCCCGGCGGGCCGTAGAGCAGCATATGGTCCAGCGCCTCGCCCCGGCCCAAAGCGGCTTTGACAAAGATCTCAAGATTGGATTTGGCCTGTTCCTGCCCGGTATATTCACTGAAGTAGCGGGGCCGGATCACGATCTCGTTTTCATCCTCCCAGAGATGTTCCGGGGCGGTGACGCGTCGTTGTTGTTCCATAATCTCCCCCAATTAGGACCGCATCGCGATTTTCAGCGCTTCCCGCAGCAAATCCCCGGCAGCGGCTTCCTTGCCCAAAGCCGTTTGCGCCTGCATGGCGAAGGAACGGGCTTCCGTCGCGGTATAGCCCAGCTGCTTCAAGGCGGCCAGCAGATCCCGGTTCAACTCCTCCGTGGGCAGGCTGAAGCCGCGATCCTCTTCCGCCCCGTCCGCCAGGGGGAATTTGTCCTTGAGCTCCAGCAGAATGCGTTCGGCGGATTTCTTGCCCACGCCGGAAACGGCGGTCAGCGGCGTTGCGTCCTTGGCGGCGATGGCGGCGGACAAGCGCTGAGGGCTGACCCTGTCCACAATGGCCAGGGCGGTTTTGGCCCCGACGCCCGTGACATTGAGCAGCAGCCGGAAACTGCGCAGCTGCTCCCGGTTGGCAAAGCCGTAGAGGCTCCAGGTGTCCTCCCGCACCTGCAGATAGGTGTAAAGCATGATTTCCTCACCAATCGCGGGCCTGGGGTTGAGCATGCTGATGGGCGCCTGCACCAGCAGGCCTACGGCTCCGGTATCCACCACCAGCCCGTCCTCCTCGATGGATGCGACCGGCCCCCGGACGAATGCGATCATGGCACTTCTCCTCTGATTTTGCGCCCCTGATAATAGTGGGCGTGGGTGATAGCGATGGCCAGCGCGTCGGCGGCGTCGTCGTTTGTGGGCGCTGCCGCCATCTGGAGCAGTTTGCTGACCATGAACTGGATCTGCGCTTTTTCTGCCCGGCCGTAACCGGTGAGGGCCTGCTTGACCTGAAGGGGCGTGTATTCGGCAATAGGCAGCCCCTGTTTGGCGCAGGCCAGCAGCAGCACGCCCCGGGCCTGGGCCACCGGCACCGCCGTGGTGGTATTGCGGTTGAAAAACAGCTCTTCCACCGCCACCTGATCCGGTCTGGTTTCCAGCAGCAGGGCGGTTAAATCGTCAAACAACTTGGTCAGGCGCTGGGCCGGGCTCAGCGAAGGCTTGGTGCGGAGCGTACCGTAACGGAGCAGCCAGTAGGAGCCATGAGCGGTTTCGATCAGCCCGTAACCGGTGATCGCGGTGCCCGGATCAAGTCCCAGGATGATCACAGCGCCACCTCCATAAAAATATCTGACTTTCTTTATTTCAACAGTTTATAGCTAAATCCTGCTTGAGGCTAATCCGACGACAAGGGGCATGTCGCCGCCGCCCCAGTTGATTTGTAAATTTTCCGCTTGACTTAGCGTGGTTCAACAGTTAAAATAATAAAGGTCAGCTTATGTACCGGGGACGCCCTGATGAAGCGTCAGCTGGTCTTTACTGCCCCAAGGCGGCGGCGCCGGCAGGCAGCCGGCGACCCCTGATTGCTCTGCGGCTGGCTCCGGCCAGCCTCTGAAATGCGTTTTAAGCCAATACGCCAATGTAGCACAGTGGTAGTGCAGCTGATTCGTAACTTACAGACCAGCCCCAAAATAATTTAATACGCCAATGTAGCACAGTGGTAGTGCAGCTGATTCGTAATCAGCAGGTCGTCAGTTCAATCCTGACCATTGGCTCCATAAAGCGCCTGTAAGACGATGATCTCACAGGCGTTTTTTCATCTATTTTTCTGACCCACAAATCGGCCGTTTTGACCCACATAGAGCTATTTTAGAGATATTTTTTGGCATATAAATCAGCTCCAGAAATCATCAAGACCCACACGCTGACCCACACGGCAATAGCAGCGGAAAGCACCGGCCAGATTTGTTTAGCAAATTGGCCGGTGCTTTCTTTGGTTTAGTGAGGTATTCGAGAGGCTTCTCTTTGTTTATTGTGATGCAGATTTTGAGCGTTCTTATGCTGGTATCGGCCTATTAAAGGATCTATACCCCTACCTGGACGCGGACGCGCAAATAAACCGCACGGATATTATCCTCAATCTGCTGGCACCGCCTGGGATACTAGCGGCAAACTATCCAGTATCGCCCCTTATTATGACTATTGGTCACGGAAGAAGCTGCAGTCTTCCTCGCCGGGCAGATTAGCGCCGATGAGGCAGCCAAGCGCATCCAAAGCCGTGCCAGCATCTATATGAAAGAACAAAAATAGTATCATGCACGGCTTCTCCACAAACTGCTGCGGCAGGTGATCCCCTTTCTCTCGCTCCTGCAAAACCGGTGCGTTTTACGGCAGACCTTATGTGCGGGTATCCGTTATGCGACAGTGGATAGCGTTCATTGAAATACGAAAAAAACCATGCTAAAATGGTAGTGGCATTGATATGAAGGAATCTTCAAAATACTTATCAACCGTATCACAAAAAACAAGCAGGTAAAAAGCTATCCTCTACCTGGCCAGGCTTTGCTGGACGCAGCTTATGTTCACCTGGCCTGCAATCGGCGACTGCGAAGCGTATATGGAAATCCCTTGAGCGGAGGCCTTCATAGACGATGAAAGCATATCTAATGACGACGAGCAGCTTTGGCGTGGAGGATCTCTATGAATAATCAGTAGGCAGCCTTTGGTATATCAGGAGGTTTGAATGGACGAAAGAAAACAAGGCGACCTGTTAAAAACATTGTTGAGCATGGCTGATGGCACGGACCTGTTTTATGAATTAATCAGAAGCTTTCCGTACCCTGTTCAGGTGTTTGCTCCTGATGGAATCATGGTTATGGTGAACGAAGCGTTTATCCGGGAATTTCACATTCAGGACCCTGGCATGGTCATCGGAAAATACAACATTCTGAAGGACCCTTTATTATCCCAATACGGTGCGCTATATAATGTGGAGAATGCGTTTGCGGGCAAGGTGATGATTGCAAGGGATTTCAAAGTCCCGGTCCATGTTCTTAAAAAAATACTGCATATCCCCGTTGATGAGGTTGAATCGATCTATCAGGACGTTTCGACGATTCCGCTGATGGATTCGTCCGGAAGGCTCGTTTGCGTCGTCAATGTCCTGGTTACGAAAAGGACATCCACCGCCCGCTCGGATATAAACCAGGCAATGCAATTTATTGAGAGGCATTGCCTGCAGGAATTCAATATCAATGAAGTTGCAAAGGCGGTGTACCTCAGTCCTGCGCATTTTTCGAGGCTGTTCAAAGAGTATACCCATATGACCCCCCGTGAATATTACATTTCCTGCAAGCTTGAGCATTTAAAAGAGTGTCTCATTGACTCAAATCATTCCATTGCACTGGCTTTTGAAGCCTGTGGGCTGCATTACCACAGCTACTACGCAAATCTGTTCAAAAAAAAGACGGGATTAAGTCCGTCCGAATATCGTAAAAACGCAAGCCTCTAACATGAGCAAACGCACGATCATAAAAACGGAAGCCCGATCGGGTTTCCGTTTTTTTAGCAATCCAACGCTTAAAAACAGCAGAGCGGCGTTTCATGGAAAATAATCGCGGATGTATGATTAATAAAACATAGCATTCACTTTGCCATCCATACTCTGCCGGTACATCATTCTGATGCGCACTGATGAAATCAGTCACGCTTTCCGTGCGGATATCGATATACGACTCCGGCTCGGTATTGACCGTTAAACGGATATATATGGGTTTTCTCGTGGGCCCGCTGCCCCCTATCCACAGGGAGAACAGCGGGTTGATCTCATACAACCGGATATACAGGCCGGAGCCGGTTTCCGTATAAGCGTATTGGTCAAAGTCCTGCCAGCTCAATTCCTCGCCCTTTTGCGAGAGGATGATTACATCGTTCAGAGACAAGACTTTTCCTGTGACACCGGCAGCCTCAAGCAGTTCAGTGATAGCCTCATATTGGGTATTTCTCATGTTATAGTAGCGCCACTCCCCATTGCTGACCACCATGGCCAAGGCCGGTTCTGATTCGTAGAAGCGGAGCTCCAGTCCGTCATTGAAGATGATCGTCACATCGGCGCTGAGCTCCAAAGGGGAGGTCATTCTCTTTTCCCGCCAGGCCGCCGTATCCAGAAAGGCGCCAAACGCTTGGCCGTCCACATAGCCGGCAATACCGTCCTGGCGCACTGCCAAGACCCCGCTTTGATAAGCCAGGCTGGCCAGGTTCTTGTAGTTCAGGAAAGAGAGATCCTGCTCCTTGGGATCCGTTAGAAAGCATACCGCCGCCACGGCGCAGGCTGCCACAGCAGCCGCCACCAGCCAGAAGGCAGGCTTTTTATAGTTCAGCACGGCCTTTATCCGCTCTTTGGCCCCCACCTCGCCAAAAGCTAGCGGACAGGCAACGGCCACAGGCCGGGGCAGGCTGTAGGAAAGCAGCGCGTCGGAATAGGCCTTCTTGTCCGCCAGCCCCATTTCCCGGATCACCCGCTCATCGCAGGCCAGCTCGATATCCCGGCAGAGCAGGATATAGGCCAGCCAGACCAGGGGATTGAACCAGTGGATCGCCATGATCAGGAAACCCAGCGGCTTCCACCAATGATCGCGGCGTTTCAAATGCGCCCGCTCATGGGCGATCACATAGCTGATCTGCTCTTCCCCAATATCCGATGGCAGATAAACCCGGGGCTTGAGGAGGCCGAGGATAAACGGTGTTTCGACCGCGTCGCAAAGCCAGATCTTATCCCCGAGCGGTAGAGCGGCGCCGACCCTGCGGCGCAGGCGTAAATAGCTGACAGACGCGTGAAGGAGCATGGCCGCGAGACCGGCCAGCCAGACCCAGCCCAAAACTGTCATGAGCCGGCTGCCGTTATTGGCGGGAACCGAAACGCCCTCAAAATAATGAGCGCCAGGATATTCGTTGGCCGGGGCATCGATCACGCCGACGCCGGTATTGATGTTGAAAGAAGGGCTGCTCCCGCTAATGAGTGTGGGCGGCAAGGTTTCCGTGCTGGGCACCAGGCTCCAGGCGCTCTCCAGGGAAAAAGGGCATAACAGCCGCAGGGCCACCAGCGTCCAGAGAACACAGCGCATCCCTTTCGGCGCCTTTTTAAGCAGCAAACGCAGCAGGATGACGGCCACGATCAGCCAGCTGGCGGCAATGCTCATGTTCAGCAGCTTGAGGAATAGCGCGTCCATCATTCTCCCTCCCCTGCCGAATCGATCATGGCCCTGATTTCCGCGATTTCCGCTGCCGTCAATGGCTTGCGCTGGGTAAAGGCGGCAATAAAGGCAGGCAGCGAGCCGTCGAAGGCTTGGTCAACCAATTTTTCGCCCTGCGCTCCGTAAAACTCAGACCGGGAGATCACGGAGCTGACAACGCCGTCAATATTTTGCAGGATGCCCCGCTCACAGAGCTTCTTCAAAACCGTATAGGTGGTGGTTCGTTTCCAGCTCAGCTCCTGCTGGCACAAGTTGACCAGCTCACGGGAGTGGATGGGCTCGTTGTCCCAAACAATATCGGCAAAACGGGATTCCACGAGCGCCAGCTTCAGTTCAGTCATAATAACCCCCTCTGTCTATTGATGATAGACTACTGTTAGTCTATCATCAATAGACAGGACTGTCAATGGGCCTGACGTTTATGTTGCAAAATGGCAAACTATCATACCCGGCAACTCCGGCCGTATTTCTTTGATTATAGCGGCGCAGATTCCGAACGCTTTTCGGCGGAAGAAGGCCGTTAACTTTCCGGTGCCGTAAGGCTACGATACGTGTGATAAGGCAGTGGATTATCGTCTATGGCCAGCCGGCAACCCCTATGGTTGCCGCTGGAATCACCCGGCGTTGAGCCTCTCCATTTAGACAATTAACCCAAACCGCCGTGCCTACTCCGACACGGCGGTTTTGTCATATCACTGATCATTCCTCTGGCCATTCGATATCAAACACAAACGCCATATAATACACTGTCTCGCGCGCAGTCGCGAAACTACCGGTCACGGTGTAGTGGGCGCTGTAGGGCGCCAGCGGCAGGGTGTCGTCCGTCAAATCCTCGCTTAGGACATAATAGTGCTCGGTACGCTCCCAGTTTTCGACCTTAATTTTGTAGCTGCCCGTAGGCGCATAGGAAAAATACAGCTTTACCTGTGTGACCGGACTGCCGGAAACGCCGCCGACGCCGGAGTCGTTTAAGTTTTCATTGACCTCCTGCGCCACGCCTCCTCTGCTGACGGAAAGAATCTTTTTCACGGCGTACATAAGCTCGCCGCCTGCGTTGATCTCTTCGTTAAAATACAGCATCATCTCGGGCGGCTGGGGCGCGGGGTCGGGGTTCACCGCGTCAAAATCAAGCAGCGATTCCACATAGTCCCAGTCAATTTCATCTTCCATGATATAAACGATATTGCCAAATTCATCATAGGGGATATTGGCCCAGAACAAACCGTCGCAAAGCTCCAGACGGGTAAGGCTGATGCTCTCCCCGTCGGCTGTTTCGGCATAGTCCACATAGAGCTGGCGCAGTTCCCCCTCCGGGTAACTGCCCACATAGACCTGCTTCACATGAAGCGATGCGATGTATTCGGTCAGGGCGGCTTCCTGCCAGCTGTAGACACTGCTGAAACCACGCCGTTCCGCATGCCAGTTGTATGTCGAAATCCTGTCTATGGCAATCCCCTCGGGCGCTTTGTCAAAAATAAGATCTTTCACGGTGCCGCCGCTGTCCGCCAGGGCGATGCTGCCGGAGCCCAGCAAAAGCGCCAGCATGGCGGCTCCCACAATAACTCCTCCGGCAAAACGTCTACGGGGCGTTACCACATTTTTCAACCTGTAACGCAGGGAGTTCGCTGTCGCGGACAGGCAGGTTGTGTAGCCTCTGCCATCTCCGGCGGTTTTGAGCAAAAGCTCGGCGTACTGCTTGCGGGTTGGCGTGTCGCTACCCTCCAGCACAGCCTCGTCGCAGCTCAGTTCCAGATCGTCCGACACCTTGTGCCGGGCCATCCACATCAGCGGATTGAACCAGCACATCGCTGTGCAGAAGCTGAGAAACGCCTTAGTGCGGGTGTCGCAGCGCTGAATGTGCCGCAGTTCGTGCCTGAAAATCAGCGCAAACTCGTCTTTCCCATAGTTTTGCAGTGGAAGCAAAAGGCGCATTGTCCGCTCAAAACAGCCGATGGTCACGGGCGTAGTCACATTTTCAGAGCGTAGTATGGGAATGCTTTTCTTCACCTCGTGCTGCCGTTGCTCATAATGCCATTGAGACAGAATTTCTTTATCCGTGAGCGGCTCGGCGCATTGCAGCAAAAGGCGGCGATAGCGCAGATGGGATACGATCTGCCACAGCAAGACGCAGATAAAGCCAGCCGCCCACGCCGATATCAGCACAGAAAGCCATTGCCTGGGCAGCGTAATAATAATCAGCGGCGTGATGTTGACGCCGTCAAGATATATGGTACAATACAGCAGATTCGGCAGCAGCCACAGCGTAGCGCAGGCCCGCGCGGAGATAAAGCGCCGCAGGAGCGGTAGAATGCAAAGCAGAATGGCATAATAAACGCCGATATACAAAAAGAGCACGGCAGCGGCGGCGGCAAGCGTTGTTCCCGCATAGGCAGCGTCTCCTATGATGACCACCCAGATTCCGATTATGGCCAGCAAAAGCGGCAGCAGCAGCGGCTCCACCAGATAGGTCTTGCGCCCCGGCCTCAGCCTATGCAGTTTTATTCTTTCCTCATAGCGGCTTCTGTCATAAAAAGCCCAGCCCGCCGCGGTGGCAATGATAAGCGCCATGATAAAATTGGATGCGTTCATAGCTCGCCCCGCTCCAATAGTCTGCGCAGCTCGTCGATATCAGCCTTGCTCAGCCCGCTGTCACAGAGTGCGGCGGCAAAGGCGTTCAGGTCGCCGCCGCAGAGCTTGTCAAAAAAGCGCTTGCTTTGGGAGGCGAGATAATCATGCTTCGAGATAAGCGGCGTATAGCAGTTGCTGCGTCCGCATTTATCGGCGGCGAGAAAGCCGCGCTCCGTCAGCCTGGCAAGAAGCGTCAGTATGGTGGTGGCAGCCATAGGCCGGCTCCCCCGCAATATGTTTTCAATATCCGCTCTTGAAACGGGCGGTATGCAACGCCAGATTGCCTGCATCACCTCAAGCTCCGCGTCAGGCAGGCGGCATATCATTTGCCCCACTGCAAGACCTCCTCTACAAATGTAGTATATCTATATTCTATACTTGTAGAACCGGGGTGTCAAGGGGGACATGAGGCTGCCCTCTGCCGTGTCGCGGAGCACCTTGATGCTTCCCGCCGGACATGCCAAGATGACTTCTTTGGCGGGGTATGGTTTTTGACCCGCACGCTGACCCACAATAGGAAATCAGCGGGTGGAATTAGCGGAGCGGACAGGCCCAAACGGCAAGCCGATAGCGACTATAAAGGGACAAAGAGGCGTGGATAGCAGCTCCTGGATGGCCTTCCCAATTTTCGTAATCAGCAGGTCGTCAGTTCAATCCTGACCATTGGCTCCATAAAGCGCCTGTAAGACGATGTTCTTACAGGCGCTTTTACATCTATTTTTCTGACCCACAAATCGCTCGTTTTGACCCACATAGAGCTGCTTTAGAGATATTTTTTGTTGTGTAAATCAGCGCCAAAAATCATCAAGACCCACACGCTGACCCACACGGCAATAGCAGAAAGCACCGGCCATGTCCCGATAGGAACTTGGACAGTGCTTTCATTGGTTTTTGACTGTACTTGCTTTTCGTTTATGAGAGTTTATCGTCGGACAGCGGTCGTATCTTTAACGAATCCTGCCGTTTTTCTTTGATTATTGCAGCGTAAATTTTGAACGGTATCTATTCGTTTGTGCCTAACAAAGGCCTCCAAACTTAGGCCCCTCCTCAGGTTTATCGTTCTGCGTTATGGTCTGCTGAAAATCTATCCCGTCGATGCATTCATCATAAATGAATTTTTTAATGTCTATCATATCACCGCTCTCATAAAACGAGACCAGTAGTGCGGTGAAATTACACTGTTTTTCTATGGGCACGGTAATGACTCTGCAACCGGAGGCAATCATTTCAGCGTTGGCGGCAAGCATTGCTGTGCGCTTGTTGCCGTCGAGGAAAATTTGCTTGCGTATGATATACAGCATCAGCGTAATGGCTCTCTCAGTTGGGCTTTCAATGCACCGAATATCATCCAACTGTTCCTTGATCTGAGCTTCTATCGGCAGGTCCGGCTTCCATGTAGTACCACCGATGGATACAGACATATTTCTGAGGAATCCCGCTTTAATAATGAGGTTGTCGCCATCAACAAGTCTATTGATCCGACAAATGAAAGGATAATCTACAGGATACTCAACATTCTCAAGCACAAATTGCCATGCATGCTTTAGGTTGTTGACAGCGACGATATCCGCGACTTTTACCCCATCAACGCTCATGCCATTATATCGCCTCGGTGTCCGGGTATGTTACAGCAAGGCCTTCCAACCGGGCGCTTTTCCATATATAATCCACGATGTTGCGTTTGGCAACGAAAATGTTTTGCTCTACTGTCATGTGGAATTTCGGCTCCATCAAACCAGCCCCCTTGTTGCGGTGCAATTCAATATTGATCATATTGTACCATCATATTGTACCAAAATCAATTTTAACCGCAGGACTCAGATTCTCACATGGCCTCCAAGACCGCCAGGCGGCCTTCTATCGTCGTTTCATAACCGCCGCCTCCGGTAGAATTGTTGATAATGATATCCGGGCATTTGCTCCGCACAGCGGCGTTCACGGCCAGAAAATCCTGATAATCATTGGTATTGATCCATTGCTTATAACGGGCCCGGGCATGGATATGGACGATGCTGGCGCCGGCATTATAAGCGCCATAAGCGGACTCGGCAAATTCCTCCGGCGTTTCCGGGATGGCCGGGTCGACCTCTTTCCCCTGGATGCCGCCGTTGACCGCGCAGGTGATAATCAAAGGCGGCAGTTTATGTGCCTTTTCCAGCCATAAGTAGCTGTCCTTAAAATCCCAAATATGTTCCCAAGTTTGTTCCGACATGGGTGAGTCTCCTTTTTCACAATATTCAGCGGCCCGCTGGGCCGGGAGTTTTTCGCTTCCGGTAAAACGCCCTTCAAGGCAATCAGGTGGCTTGGTCAAACGGAGGGCAGCACTTAGTGGCAAACAGCGAGTCTATGTAGGCAAAATACGCTTCTTTTGCCGTAAAGACCGGGGTATGCTGACGGATGATTTCCTGAGCGGCAGAGGCGCTATCCCGCAGCAATTCCAGTACCAGGGCGGTCAGCAGCTTCGCGCCCAACAAATAGGCTGTATCTGGCTCTGTCACTGTATAATCGGCGCTATGGAGGCTGCCGCCTACCCCGCCCACATAAGGATGCACCACCGGCATCAGGGTGGACAGATCGCCAAGGTCTGTGGAGCCGGTGCCATGGGGCAAAAGCAGCGGAGCTTCCCCGCCGGGTATTTCGGTCATGATCCGGGCTGTCAGCTGTTGCAAGCTTGCGTCTGGGGTCAGCGGAAAATAGCCGGGGGAATCCACGATCTCGATTCCCGCGCCTAGGGCCAGAGCTCCACCGGCCAGCGCCCTGTCCACCCGGCGGGCAGCTTCCACGATCTGGCTCATGGTTTTACCCCTAACATAGTGAACGAGAAAGTCAGCAGGGTAACGCGTTTCGTCGAATCCGGCGGCCAGCTTATCATTCGGCGTGTTCATATCTCTCGCCTCCCAGCATGGTCAGCCCCAAATCATTGAGCGAAGCCTGCATCTCCATCATTGTATTATGATGGGCCAGGCCGTAAAGAATGGCGGCGTCCCGCTTGATGCGCGGATAAAGCGGCGTTCTTCGCGCGGCGCGTAAAAGCGCCTGTGTTTCCTCCACATCCAGCCCAAACCCGAAAGCCAGCCGCAGCACATTATCCCTCGACGGCTTTCGTGAGCCGCGAAAGAGCTGATGCCCAAAGCCGCGCTCAATTCCGGCGCGGCCTATGACATGCTCCCTGACCATATTTCGCTCTTGGCACAGCGTTTCAAGATATTCGGTAAATGCCGGCGCTACAAGCGACTTCTCATTTTCATCGAGATAACTGCGCAGATTGGCCGCTTTGAAAATTTTTCCGAGCAGGGTGCTTGTCCCCACTGGAATCGGAGTCTCGTTATTCGCTTTCATGTGCATTTCCTCCCTTGACGGATTTGTCTTTGCGGGGGTCGATGGGCTTTTCCGCATCGGCGGGAACGCGCCACGACTTCCCAAAACGGGAGAGGCCGGGGATACGACCCTGCGTACAATATTGTTTGACGCGCCGTTCCGACACGCCTCGTTTGTAGGACTCCTCCCGGACGGAAATATAACCTTTCACCGTTTCCGCCTCCCTGCAATTGCGATTCTGCAAGATACATTCTATACCAATATTAGAATACATACAAGAATGTCAACATGAAACGGTAAAAATGTGCGAAACAAAAGCCCAGCAGCTTTGACCGTATTTCTTTGATTGTTGCGGAGCAAATTCTGAACGCTTTTCGGTGAAAGAAGGCTTTGGCTTTCCAATGCCGCAAAGCTGCCTGCATCGCAGAAAACCGGACCGAGTATCACAGCATCGTCCCTTATGCCAATCCCATGCTGGCCGGCGGGATAAATGCTGCTGAGGCCGCCCTGACCGGGGCCTGGCGTAAAGCAGGAATTCCGAAACAAAGCGCTGAATCCTTCATCCAGGGTTCGCGCCTTTGTTTTTCCCGCCGGGGCTTCCGCTAGATCAAGGAGGGACGGAGCAGTGATAACAATCGATATTCCCGGACAGGAAGCTTTAATCATCAACCATGTGGTGCTGGATTATAACGGCATCCTGGCCGTGGACGGTTGCCTGATCAAAGGGATACGCCAAAGGCTGGTAACCCTTTGCCGTCAGATTCCCGTTCATGTGCTGACGGCGGATACTTACGGCTCCGTGCGGCGGCAATGCGAAGGCATCGGCGTCCTGGTGGAGACCTTCCCCCATGAGAACGCCTCCGGGCCGCCTTGCGGACTTAAGCAGCGACCCGGCCTGGGGTAGATCCTGTGTTAGTGAGAGGAGGAAGCATGATTATAGCCGGTTTGGCGCCGGCCGCGGGCATGCCGAAGCGCATAGGCGCGTTTGAAACAGCTGCATGGCGGCATGCCGGAGAATGGGATGTCGCCATCCTTCCTCACCCATTATCACCGATTTCAACGCCTTGAAAACAGGACCGATGAGAAAGGAGAACCGATGATTGCTTATCGAACGCTGGAGAATACGCCAGCAGCAACTGTTCACCAGGCTTTTATCGAGGCTTTTTCCGATTATCAGCTGCAGGTTGACATGTCCTTTGAGGGGTTTTCCCGGATGCTGACGCGGCGGGGATACCATTCCGGTTTATCCCTGGGCGCTTTTGACGGCCAGGCGCTGGTGGGCTTTATGCTGAACGGCTTCCGTACTTGGGAGAACAAAGCTACCTGCTATGATATTGTCACCGGGGTGTTCCCGGTCTGCCGCGGCCAAGGCGTCGCCAGCGCGATGTTTTCCCAACTGCGTGAGTTGCTGCAAGCCCAGGGCAGCCAACAGTATTTGCTGGAAGTGCTGCGGGATAATGAGGATGCTTACCGGCTTTACCGCAGGCAGGGCTTTGAGGTGAAACGGGAATTTGCCTGCTACCAGCTGAAGCGGGCAGATTTTCAGCCGCCGCCCCGGCTTTCCGCCGAACTGACAGACGCCAGCCCATTCTCACCCCCCGAAGACTTTCTGGATTACGCTCCGTCCTGGCAGAACTCAGCCCAATCCATCGCTGCGGCAGCCGATAGTTTCGCTTACGTCGAGGCCAGGATTGACGGCAGGCTGGCCGGCTACGGCGTTATCGACAAGGAAACCGGGGATATTCCACAACTGTCCGTGGCTAAAGAATACCGCGGACAGGGTATCGGCGGCAGTATTTTGGCTAAGCTGATTCAGGCAACGGCGGCCGAGACCATCCGGTCGGTGAATGTGGATACGCGCTGCTTGTCCGCACGGTGTTTTCTGGAAAAGTCTGGCTTCATTTTTTTACCGGGCAATATGAAATGCTGTTGCCGCTGGCTTGAAACCGGGCAGTTCTGTCTTCAGCATTCTATCTTCCAAATAAGTTCTTACCCTTATGGCCGCTATTAAGTATCGCCTTTGTTCACTGTATTGCGCTGATCCGTTACGCCTCTTCTCCAATTGATATGACGGCGTCTTTATCTGAAGCGCATTTCTTCCATACCGCCGCCGCAATCACAACACAACAGGCCGAGACGAAATAGACCGCACCTTCGAGCAACCAGAGATTGGATGTATACTGCGACATAATAACGGCGGCCGGGTTCAACTCTCTCCAATATGCCGAAAATAGCCCACATTATCGTCTGTGAAATTGAGGGCTCAAAACCGAGGGTAAAAACCTCTGAAAAGGCAGATGCCATGCGGCTTTGACCGCACGGCATCTATATAGACCAAATCAATTATTATAAATGATCTGATCTCATGCTGAGTTTAAATTCAGATCACTATTTTGTCCAATATCAAACCTAAAGGAAAGCTGAAAAAATTTTGGTTGACCTCTGTAATGCATATCGGGTTGTTTGATCCGTATGACCGACACCTCCTTTTATCTATAGCACACGCGATAATTAGGAGAAATACAGTCTATTCATAAAAACATGCCCTGCGATACGCCGGCGATTGTCCAGGACAATGCTGCCATCCCCGCCGGATATGTGGTATACTGAATCTAAGGGGGGTGATGAGATGATCTTTGTCACGGGCGATACCCACGGCGATTTTACCCGGTTCAGCACAGACAGTTTCCCGGAGCAAAAGAAGCTTTCCAAAGTGGATTATGTTATGATCTGCGGCGATTTTGGTATCTGGGACGGCTCCAAGGGGGAGCGTCACTGGCTGGACTGGCTGAACGACAAGCCCTTCACCACCCTGTTTGTCACGGGCAACCACTCCAACTACGATTTACTTAAGCAGTTTCCGGTCAGCCAGTGGAACGGCGGACGGGTGCAGTTTATTCGTGACAGCGTCCTCCACCTGATGCGCGGCCAGGTTTACGACATTGCCGGCAAGCGCGTTTTTACGATGGGCGGCGCTTCCTCTCACGATATTGACGCGGGTATTTTGGAGCCGGAAGATCCCGACTTTCACCGCAAGCGCAAGCGGCTGGACAAACAGATGGCGCTCTACCGGATCAACCATGTTTCCTGGTGGAAAGAGGAGCTGCCTGACAAAGCGGAGTACGAAACGGCGCGAAAGAACCTGGACGCCTGCGGCTGGCAGGTGGATTATATCGTCTCTCATTGCTGTCCTTCCAGCATTGCGGACATGATCGGCGCTGGGAGATATCGGCATGACCGGCTGACCGATTTCTTCGAGGAGATCCGGGAACGCTGCGGCTTTGATTACTGGTTTTTCGGCCACTATCACGACAACCGGATGCTGCTTGGCAAATATATTTTGCTGTATGAGCAGATCATCCAGATTGACCCGCCGGAATAGAAGAAAAATAACAACAACCACCGATCGTCAGCTTAATCCTGACTACGGGCTCCAAGGAAACCCCGCCATAAAGGCGGGGTTTCCTTGGAGCCCGTAGCGACTGTGGTATGCTTTGGCCTAAACCGGCGGAATCTCCCTGATACAGAAAGGCTGTCTCTCCGGACAGGACGCGGGGTAAAGCGCCCGGCAACAATGGCCGGACAGTTCAGCGGGTGAACAGGCGCCATGCATGATAGCAATACGCAAACCCTCTACCGGGAGCAAAGGCTGGCAACGGCGGATCAGCCGATGCTTTGGTATAAGCTGTCACTTGCCGCTCCCGGCTATCATGGGGATTCCCGTTTGCATATGGATAAGCTCTGCCTCTGCGTCCTGCTGGCGAATTATCCGTATTTCTATTTCCGCCAGGGTATCCTGGTCAGGATGGACAGGATGAATCTCGCCACCCGCTCTCTCAGCCCGGTCAGCCGGCGGCAGGAGGAAGCGAATGGGAACGACGATGACGGAATTTAATTCATGGAAGATATTGGCAGACAGACATGATAAATATGGAAACATACGTGTTGCATTCCGCCGTTGGTAAAATTATAATGTCTATAAAAGCGGAGGCATATTTTTTCAAACATACCGAATAGCCGTAACGCAAAAACACATGTACAAAACCTACCATGACAGCGCCGCTTGTTCCCGTCTTGTTCGGCGGGGGATAGCGGCGGGTATTTCAGCGCTTTAAGAAGGTGTTCGTATCCATAATATTCTCTATTTGGAGCTGAATTGCTTCAGCCTGGCCATACTGATATTAATCTTTTTAAATACACGCAGCCACATCAATAGATATCTGCTTGATCAGAAGCTGTTTCTGGCGCTGCTTTATACCACGGCTTTGATCCTGGTTCTGGATATGTTGATGTGGTTGCTGGACGGCATGCCCGGCCGGGCAATGCATGCGGCCTATACGGCTGTCACAATATGTTACTATACTTTGAATCCGCTGATCTGCGCGCTCTGGTATCTTTACACGGATTATTATATCAACAGAAGCCGGGCCCGTCTGGAAAAGATCATCGTTCCCCTGCTGATTCCGCTATGCGCCGTCCTGGTATTGGCAATCATGAGCAGCTCGGGGAACGTCTTATTCTTTATTGACGGAAACAACATTTATCACCGGGGGCGCTTGTTCCTGGCGATGGCGGCGGTCAGCTTCTTTTTTCTTGCCTATACGCTGATCTTTACCATATTGAACCGCAGAAGGGTCCAGGCCAAGGAATACTCCACGCTGCTGTTTTTCCCCATTCCTCCCATCGTCGGCGGGATAATCCAGACCCTGTTTTACGGCGTCTCGCTGATTTGGGTCTGCACCACCATCTCTTTGCTGCTCCTCTTCATCAATTTCCAGAACGACGAGCTGCATACGGACCATTTGACAGGTCTGTACAACAGAAGGCAGCTTGACAATTATCTGCGCACCAAAAGCCAAAGCTCAGGCGGCAGGGCCATTGCGGGCTTAATGATCGATCTGAATTCTTTTAAGGAAATTAACGACGCCTACGGTCATAACAGCGGCGACCAGGCTTTAAAATATGTGGCGGACATCTTAAAAAAGACGTTCAGAAAAAACGATTTTGTCGCCAGATACGGCGGCGATGAGTTTGTGGTGATCATGGAAATCAACGAGAAAACGGATCTGGATACGGCGGTAGGCAGATTAAATGAAAATGTGCAGCAGTTCAACAGCCAAAAGCTGATTCCCTACGAAATCAGCCTGAGCGTCGGCTACGACTATTATTCGTCCGAGGAAAAGAATTTTATGGACTTCCTGACGCATATCGACGGCCTGATGTATACGGATAAAAGAAAATCGAAAACAGCAGGCGCGGACCTGCCCAAAGCGTAGCCGTTGAGCCGCGGTTCTCCGGCTGGACCTGCCTCCGGCAGGGAGGCCAAAGCCGCCAAGGCCAGGGCCAGCCCGATCGCCAACACCAAAACGGGCAGGGTCAAGCCGGCCGCCTTGCTGTTCTGCACGGATAGGACATACTGAAAAACGACCAGTACAACGCACAGGCCAATCATGATCAGCAAGTTGCTGTTTCCGAAATCGAAACCCATGGGCGCTCCCTCCTCTCTTCTAAAATACACGCAGGGCGATAAGTCAAGCAGATGCTCATAAAAAGACCCGTTGATCCTCGATCCGTTTGGTGATCTTATGGTTGTCCAGATATTCCAGCAGCGGCAGGATAAATTTGCGGCTGCTGCCTAAGGCGTCCCTGGCTTCCGCCAGGGTGAAACCGGTATTGCCGTAACGCTCTTTCAGCGTCTGAACAGCCTTGTCCACCTGCTCCGCCGCGAACAAGATCTCGCCGCAACGGATGACGATGCCCTGTTCGCCGAGGTAAAGCAGCAGCTCGGCGGCGTCGGCCGGGGGTATTTGCAGGGCCGCGGTGATCTCCGCCCAATCCGGCGGTTCGTAAGCGCCCGCCTGGTAAGCAACGGACAGCTGATCCAGCCAGGCCTGTTCCCTTGCCGTAGGCCGGGGAGAAAACCCGGGCTTTGACACCAGGGAACCGCTGGTCTGCAGGTAGCCTTCCTCCTGCCAACGGGTCAGCAACGCCGCCAGCTGTTTGGGCGTATATTTGGGGAACAGCCGGGACCTGAGCTCCGCGTCGGCCACGCCTGCCCGCAACGGGTATTTGCCGTGATAGTCAGCCAACATTGCCAGCGTATCGGAGAGCAGCCGCTCCGCCCGTTCCGGCAGCAGGTACTGGGTATCGCCGTCTATCTCCAGCAGATAGAGGCGGCGCTGCTCCTGCAGGGACGCCAGCAGCGGACAAAGTTCGTCCGCCGGGGTCTGGGCGTCTTTGGCCAGCGTCTTTATAGTGACCGGCGCCGCCTCTTTCCCGAGCACGTCCAGCAGGGCCGCCTCCGGGTCGCCGGCAGCCCGCTGCTTCAGCTGTTGGATGACCTGGTCCTGATAGCGTTTGTGCTTGGGCGGGTTGGCGTCCAGCACTGTGGCCCCGCCAATGGTATGCATGGGCGAATAGCTGCGGATGATCAGCCGGTCGCCCCGGAGCGGCGGCAGCGGCTCCTCCAGCGCCAGCTGGCAATAACAGGCGGCTCCGGGCTGCAATTCTTCCCGGTCCAGCAGGTCCACCCGGCCCAGGGCCTGCGCCGTACCGTGATGGATATGCACCCGGCAGCGCTGGGGCAGTGCCTTGGCATCAGCCAGCAGGCGCAATTCCACATCCAGCCGGTAGCTTTCCCGCAACAGGCCGGGGGACGCCAGCCAGCTGCTGCGGGGCGCCTCTTCCGTATCGATGCCGGCCACGTTCACGGCGGTGCGGGTACCGGCCTGGGATTCCTCCACCGGCTGGCCGTGGACCTGCAAGCCCCGGACCCGCGCTTTCCGACCGCCGGGCCAGATCTGCACCGTGTCGCCCACCCGCAGTTTGCCCATCCACAGGGTGCCTGTGACCACCGTGCCGAAGCCGGATTTGCTGAACACCCGGTCCACCGGCAGGCGGTAATGGCCGGAGGTGGGCTTGGATTCCACGCTAGCCGCCACCTGGGATAATTTCCCCAGCAACTCGTCGATGCCGTGGCCGGTCAGGGCGGAACAGGCCACGATGGGAGCGTCTTTGAGCGAGGTGGGAGCGGTCAGTTCCCGGACCTGCTCGCGGATCAGGTCCAGCCATTCCTCGCTTTCCGCCAGGTCGGACTTGGTGATGGCCACCACGCCTTTATCAATGCCCAGCAGATGGATAATATGCAGATGCTCCCGGGTCTGGGGCATGACGCCCTCGTCCGCCGCCACCACCAGCAGCACCATATCGATGCCGGCCACGCCGGCCAGCATATTTTTGACGAATTTCTCATGACCGGGCACGTCGATCAGGCCCAGCCGCTGTCCGTCCGGCAGAACCAGCGGAACGAAGCCCAGCTCGATCGTCATACCCCGCTTCTTTTCCTCCGGCAACCGGTCGGTATTGATCCCGGTGAGGCGGGCGGTCAGCGCGGTCTTGCCGTGATCCACGTGGCCGGCGGTGCCGACGATGATATGTCCCATGCTAGTCCTCCGGGCAGGCGGCCGCGATCAGCGCCGCCAGTTCTGGGATCTCCTGTTCCGCCACGGTGCGGGTGTCGAACAGGGCCACGTCTTCGCGGATATAACCCACTGCGGCCGGAGACCCCTGCCGCAGCCGCGCCAGCAGCAAGGCGCTGCCCAGGTGTTTGGGCGTTACCTTCACCACGAAGGAAGCCAATGCCACGGCGGGCAGGCTGCCGCCGCCCGCTTCCGTCAGGCTTTCTTCCACACAGACATCGTAGCAGGCCCCGGCAGCCGGAGCCTCGGCCAGCAGCCCGGCCAGCCGTTCCGCTTTGGCCCGCAGCCTGTCTTGATCCGCGATGATCATCGCCACCGTGGGGATATCCCGGCCGGCCCGGCCTTCCTTATAGATGCGCAAGGTGGCCTCCATCGCCGCCAGGGTGAATTTATCCACCCGGAGCGCCCTGGTCAGGGGATTCTTCTTCATCCTGGCGATATATTCCGCTTTGCCCACGATGATGCCCGCCTGCGGGCCGCCCAGCAGTTTGTCGCCGCTGAAGGTCACGATGTCCGCGCCGTTTTGCAGCAGCCGCGGGACCACCGGCTCCTCGCCGATGCCCAGCAGGTCCAGGGGGTAGAGGCAGCCGCTGCCCAGATCGTCCAGGACGGGGATCTGATGCTTTGCGCCCAGCTCCGCCAGGTCCGCCAGGGCGACGCTCTCGGTGAAGCCGCAGATCTTGAAATTGCTGGTATGCACCAGCATCAGCAAGGCGGTATGCTCATTGAGGGCTTGCTCGTAATCGCTGAGGCGGGTCTTATTGGTGGTGCCCACCTCCCGCAGCCGCACCCCGCTGCGTTCCATGATCTCCGGTACCCGGAAGCTGCCGCCGATCTCCACCAGCTGGCCCCGGGACACCACGGCTTCCCTGCCCCGGGCCAGGGTATCCAGGACCAGCAGCACGGCGGCGGCGTTATTGTTGACGATCAGCGCGTCCTCCGCTTCGCACAGATGGCGGAGCAGAGCGGAGACATGCTCGTAACGGCTGCTGCGCTTGCCGGAATCCAGGTCCAGTTCCAGATTGCAATAACCCTGGGCGGTCTCGTTGATGGCAGCCAGGGCTTCCGGGGCCAGCACGGCCCGGCCCAGATTGGTATGGAGCACAATGCCGGTGGCGTTGATGACCCGGCGTAGGGAGGGGCGCAGCATTTCCTCACAGCGCTGGGCCGTTCTCGCCGCAACCGCGGCGGCCAGCGCCTCGGCGCTTTCATAAGCCAGCGAGCCGGCGGCGATGCGCTGCCGGAAGTCGTTGATCATCTCCCGGGCTGCTTCCGTCAGCCAGACCTCCGGGAACTCGGGGCATTGTTCTTTCACCGCAGCGGCCAGCTTGTCCACTTTGGGCAACCAGCGATAGTCCATAGTTCCTCCTTGTCTTTTACGCGTCTAATGATATCGCGCCGGGCGGGTTTTCCGCCGGGCAGCGTAGACGATTCTATCCGGGCCGGGCAGCCAGAGGACCGCGGGGGACCGGAGCCGTATCAGGCATGGCGGCCGCGGACGGCCCTGTCCGCACAGCCCCCTGGCTGAAGCCGGCAAGAGAGCGGGCTCCTTACCGCGGCCTTTTGTTTCAGGCGTGTATCTTGCTGGTGGCTAAAACATAGTCGATAAACAGCTGTTCCACACGGCTTAAATGCGCTTTTTTCCGCCGCACCAGATACAGCTTGCGGATGGCCTGCCCGCCTTCGATATAAAAGGGCAGGATACGGCCGAATCTGGCGAAATCCTCCGCGGCGAATTCGGAGACCACGGAGATGCCCACCCCTTCCTCCACGGCGCGGATGGTCATCTCCGTATCGCCCAGCTCGGAGACGACGTTCAGCTTCCGGCCCTCGCTGAAGGGCAGATATCTTCCCAGGTCATAGTGGTTTCCCGCATTGCCGGTCATATAGATGAACGGTTCGGTATACAGGGCGTCCACCGGAAAGCCGTTGGCGCCCAGCCGGCGGTAATAATCGGTATTGGGCGTGATCACCACCAGGTTGTCCACGGCGATGGGATCGTTATGGCACAGCGCCGGCTCGATGGGCGTGCCGGACATGCCGAGATGCACCTGGTCTTCCAGGATCCTGGCCGTGACTTCTTCCGGCGTACAGCGGGAGATGCTGAAAGCGATGTTGGGATAGCGCTGGCGGAAGCCGCAAATAAGATTGGGGATCATGTATTTGGCCGGAATGGTGGTCGCCATGATGCTGACGCTGCCTTCGCCGGTATCCGCTCCCATAATATGGGAAACCGCTTCATCCCTCAAGCTCAGCAGCCGCACCGCGTATTTATAGAGCATCTGCCCGGCTTCGTTGACGTAAACCAGCTTATTATTGCGGGCGATCAGCCGCTGGCCCAGTTCCTTTTTCAGCGAATTGATATGGGAGCTGACGGTGGGCTGGGTGAGAAACAGCTTTTCGCCGGCCTTGGAGAAACTGGCCAGATCCACCACTGCCACAAAAGCTTCCAGCTGCCGGAAATCCATCGCGCCACCACCTTTGATCATACCGTGCAGATATAGCATGGCCTCTTTGACAACTTTGTATGTTATTATAACATCCCCTGCGTCCAATGTCACCGGGTCAGGAAAATTTGTCGCGCCAGCACGGGGCGCGGCAAAACCGCCGCGCAGCGGCGAGCATGTGTTATGATAAACAATAACAGCGGGGCTTGCGCTCCGCTGTTTATAACTTTACTACAGGACGTTCTCCAAAATAGGCGGCCCTTAGCAGCTGCGCCGCTTCTTCCGCCGTGGGTTTGCGGGGCGAGAGGCCGGCCGCCATGGACTGGTCCAGTCCGGCGAGGAAATCCGGTATTTTGCGCAAAAATTCCTCCTCGCCGCAGCCGGCCTCCCGAAAGCTGTGGGGGATGCCGATCCGGCCGGTAAAATTCCACAGCGCCTCCACCAGTTCCTCACAGATCTTGTGCGGAGCGCCTCGGCGGATTTTCCCCGGGCCATCTCATAGTTGACGATCAGGTTGATCATCCGGGGAAAAGGCGTCCAATGGCTGTAGAAGCCTTGGGTCTGCACGATGCAGTCCCGGGCGTACTGCAGGCCGGAGGAAGTGCTTTGCTCATCCCAGGGCATGGCCCAGCATTCCATGACGGACAGGCCCTCCAGGCAGTTGGTCGCGCCGGCGCCGCAGGTGTAGGGATAATTCAGCACGCCGGGGTATTTCCCCCCGCCCCAGTGCTCCGGCTTTTCCAGCTTGGCCATGGGGTAGACCACATCCAGGATATGCACGATGCGGGCGTTCTCGCCGGGGCGGCAGACCTCGAACCAGATCTTCTCCACATTGCGCATATAGGGCTGGGCGGCCTGTTTCAGCTCGTCGTAGTTGACAGTGAGGACGCCGTCCCTGTAGGAGCATTTATCGCCTTCGCGCAGCTCTTTTACCTGAAAAATGTTGCGGGTAAGTTTCAGCGCCATGATTATACCCCCTCCTCGCTGTCGTCTTTTCTCACATTGAAAATAGTCGGCTCCTTGACGTCGGTCATCATGGCTTCCAGGGCCTTCTCCAGGATGCGTACCCGATAGGCCTCCTCCCGGTCCGGGGGCAGCAGGGAATTGCCGGTGGGCTCGGTAAAATCGCCGCCGATGACGATGCGGTTGGCGCCCACGCTCTGGGCAATGGACATGAAGGCGTTGATATGGGCGTTGGGCAGGCCGGCGCGGTCGAATTCTTTGCTAATCACTGCACCGCAGCGAGTGCAGGCGCCTCAGGCATGGATGGTCTCGTAATGCCCGCTGTCCCAGGTGGCCGGATCAAGAGGATAAGTGCCGTACGTCACAGAGGCGTACTGCTTCAGCTTATCCTGATTGCCCTTGGGCACCAGGCCGCCGGTGGTAACAATGGCGAATTTGAGCCGGGAGGGATCGGCGATAGGCGGCGCGGGCGGTACCTTATCCAGGGTCCGGGCGGGGACCTCGGTGCGGTAAGGGCGTCCGTACAGCTTATCCAGCAGCATCTTCACGGCGCGTTGGGCGGCGGGCTTTTCGTCCAGTTCGTTGACGCGTTTGCCGGTGGGAAGATAACCCTCGGCCCCGGCTGTGCCGATCTTCTCCCCTTTGGCCAGCTTCAAGGCCAGGGCTGCCAGGGACGGCAGGGCTTTGCGCATGCCCACGGCAGTCTCCGGCGTTGCGACGATATAATTGTCGCGCACGTACAGCTCCACGCCGGGGTTGGCCGGGAACATGGCGGTTACGCCGGGGATGCCCAGCTCGTTGCGGATCAGATCCACGAATTTGCCGCAGGCCACGCCGTAACGCCCGGCGTTGAAGGCCGGACCTGCCACGATCACGTCCGGGGCGGCGTCCTTCACTTCCTCAAGCAGCCGGTCCTTGACAGCGGCGAAATTCTCCTCCAGATTGAAGAAGTTATCGCCGCAGGCCAGCGTCTTAACGATGGCCATGCGGCCGTCCCATTCTTTTTCCAGCCCCAGGCCCGGGCCTTTGGCGCCGTTGTAGCTATGCAGCCCCTCATGGGCCATCTCCTCGCCGCCGATGCCGGCGTAGAACTGGTTGATATAATGAACCGCTTTCAGTGTCATGCCGCACCTTCTTTCCATTTCATCTTCCTTTGCTCACATGGGAGGCAGCGCGCCGTCGTTCAGGTCCACGAAGATATTTTTCTGCTGCATGTATTTCTTCATGCCGGCCTCTCCCACGCCGCTTTCCTTCCAACCGCAGCTGGGGCTTTCCACCATGCCTTTGCTGAAATAGGTGTTGATATAGATCTGGCCGGCGCGGATAGCCTGGGCCACCCGGTGGGCGCGCTTGATATCCTTCGAGTGGACGCCTCCCGCCAGGCCGTAGCTGGTGCCGTTGGCCAGCCGGAGCGCTTCCTCCTCCGTATCGAAGGGCGTCACGCAACCCACGGGGCCGAAGATCTCCTCCCGGTAGATGCGCATCTTTGGCGTCACGTCAGCGAAGATGGTGGGCGGGACGAAATTGCCTTTGGCCAGCCCGGGGTCGGGATAGGGCGCGCCGCCGCAGATCGGGCGCGCGCCTTCCTGCCTGCCGCTTTCGATATATGCCCAGACGCTGTCGGCGTGTTCCTTGCTGATCAGGGTGCCGAAGTTGACGCCCTTTTCCCAGGAGAAGCCGTCCCCGGGAACGAAGCGCTGGCAAACCTGGACCATTTCCGCCAGGAATTCCTCATAGATGCTGCGCTACACCAAGACCCGGGTGCCGGACACGCAGACCTCGCCGGAATTCAGCGTGAAACCGTGCACGGCCCATTTGGCCGCCGTGGAAATATCTACGTCCTCAAAGAAGATATCCGGGCTCTTGACTCCCAGCTCCAGGGCCAGGGTCTTGCAGTTGCCCGCGGAACGCCGGATCAGTTCGCGGCCGGTCTCGGTGCTGCCGGTCATCTCCACCATATCCACCAGGGGGCTTTCCACAATGGCGTTGCCCACCACGCCGCCGGAGCCGGTGACCACGTTGAAGACGCCGGGCGGAAACCCGGCCTCATGGATGATCTCCGCCATCACCAGGCAGGAAGCGGAAGCCCACTGGGGCGGCTTGACGATGCAGGCGTTGCCCGCGGCCAGCACGCCGAAATATTTCTGGCAGCCCATGAGCAGCGGGCCGTTCCAGGGCAGGATCTGGGCTACCACGCCGAAGGGATAAAAATCGGTATAGTTCAGATAATTGCCGTCCAGGCGGCGGCTGACGCCGTGGATGTTGCGGGCTTCAGCCGCATAAATGCGGACGGCGTCAATGGCCTGGCCCACATCGAAAAATTTGCAGCCCATGAACATCTTGCCGGCGTCCCGGGTCTCCACCACGGCCAGCTCATCCCAGCGGCGCGTCATGATCTCCGCGGCTTTGGCGATATATCTGCCCCGCTGCTCGCCGGACATTTTTCCCCAGGGGCCTTCGTCATAGGCCGCGCGGGCGGCTTTGATCGCTCTTTCGGCATCGGCCGCGCCTCCTTTATAGGCCCGGGCGAACACCTCGCCGTCGGCCGGGTCCACCATGTCCATGATCTCGCCGGACGCCGATGGCACGAATTCACCGTCGATATAAAGCGGATACGGTTCTTTCTTGAAGACGTCTTTGTTCACTTGAAACATCTGCGGTCTCCCCCCTGCGATTTTTATAGAGAATATCTATCATTGATAATCGTCGGCCTCTATACAAATAATAGCACGGCGGCCAGACCCTTTTCAACAAAACAGGCGAGGTCAGGCCATTGATTTTCGTTATTATGCGCGCGGCATGATAGATTCGCTCTATTCTGATTACGCTTTTTGACCAAAACCCCTTGCCGATCAGGCTGCAAACGGAAAATAACGTTGCGGATATCCAACGGCAGTATGCTGAAAAAAGATGTACAAAGGGTTTGACTATGGTAAAATAATTCATGCAATGGTGGGAGGCTTGCCAAGACGGCCCGGAGAGCAAACAGCCGGCCCGGCCTTCCGGCCTTTCACGGCCGTACGCCCTGGGCAAAGGTTTGCTCCGCTATTTGCCGGGAAAACAACTGTTTCCGTTGAGAGAAAGGCTGCCGGGCGGGGCGGCCGTATTGGGTGGGGAGCCGATGCTTCAGCTAACTTTGCCTTCGCAAATCAACAGCGCCTTGGACACGCTGGACCGGGCCGGATATCAGGCCTATCTGGTGGGCGGCTGCCTGCGGGATTATCTGTTGGCCAGGCCGCCCCAGGATTTCGACCTGGCCACCGACGCCCGTCCGGAGCAGGCGGCGCGGCTGTTCCCCGCCTGCCGGGTGATCGAAACCGGGCTGAAGCACGGCACCATCACCGTGCTGCTGGAGGGCCTGCCCATCCAGATCACCACTTTCCGCCGGGAAAGCGTTTATTCGGACAACCGCCACCCCGACCAGGTGGTTTTTATCAACGATGTACAGGAAGACCTGGCGCGCCGGGATTTTACTATCAACGCCCTGGCTTATCATCCGGAGCGCGGGCTGATCGACCCCTGGCGCGGCGCGGCCGACCTGCGCCAGGGCATCATCCGCTGCGTCGGCCAGGCTGATGAGCGGTTCCGGGAAGACGCGCTGCGCATCCTGCGCGCCCTGCGCTTCGCCGCGGCGCTGAATTTTACTCTGGAGGAGAACACGAAGGCCTCCGTGTTCGGCAACCGGGCGCTGCTGCGCCATATTTCCCCGGAGCGGCTGACCGGAGAACTGCTGAAGCTGCTGGCAGGCCCGGCGGTCAAAGGCGTGCTGACCGAATATGCGGACGTGCTGGGCGTCTTTATTCCCGAATTGGCGCGGCTGAAAAATTTTGATCAGCGCAACCGCTATCATTGCTATGACGCGCTGACCCACACCGCGGTGGTGGTGGAGAACACCCCGCCGGAGCCTCCCTACCTCCGCCTGGCCGCGCTGCTCCACGATATCGCCAAGCCCGCCGCCTGCGAGCTGGGGGCGGACGGCTACGCGCATTATTACCGCCACGGCGAACCGGGCGCCGTCATGGCCAAAGAGATTTTGCTGCGGCTGAAACTGGACCGCCATACCCTGGAGCGGGTGACTGCGCTGGTCCAGTGGCACGACGCGCCCATCCGTCCGGACGAACGCTCGGTCAAACGCTGGCTGAGCCGCCTGGGGAAAGAGCTGTTCGCCGACTGGCTGCTGCTGCGCCGGGCGGACCGGCTGGGACACCGGCCGGAGTATCAGGCGCTGGAGAAGGTGGAGCGGATCGGGGAGATTGCCCGCGAGATCCTGGCGCGCCAGGACTGCCTGAGTCTGGCGGAGCTGAATATCCGCGGCAGCGACTTGCTGGAACTGGGCTTCCCCAAAGGGCCGGCCATCGGAGCTGCGCTCAGGCGTTTGCTGGACCTGGTCCTGGCCGGGCGGGTGAAAAACGAGACCGCTGCCCTTCGGCAAGCGGCCCGATCCTTGCTAAAAACGTATGCGCAACGCTAATTGCTTGTTGCGCCGCAAGGTTTCCGCCGGACGCCGCAATGGAAGCGCCCCGCCTTGAAGGCGGGGCGCTTCCATTGCACGATATGGTTTGGCATGCTCAGCAGTTAAGAAGAACTTACGGCTGACCGCCGCTAACTGCTGTAGCTGTAGCGGTTGCCGGTATTGACATAGACTGTGCTGCCGCTGAAGCTGACGCCGAAATCAAACAGCGCGGCCAGATCACGGAGCAGGAAATAGTTGTTGCCGTCGATATTATAGGCCATGGGCGCCACCAAAGAGCCGTCCAGGTAAATGCTCTGGGTGGTAACAGCCGCCGAATTGTAAAAACCGGGAAGGCCCATTTCCCCGCCCACGCTGAGATAGCCGCCGCCGCTGTAGAGGGTGATCATCTGGCTGGCGTCATTGTAGCCGACGGAGAACTGTTTGGCGGTGCCGCTAAGCAGATAGGCAATATCCCGCAGCTTGACAAAGTTATTGCCGTTGATGTTGTAGGCGGCGATCTGCCTGGCGGCGCCGCCGTTTACGGAAATATACTGGCTGCTGGCGACGATGCTGCTAAAGTACGGCTGGCGGTAAAGGTTGACATAATAGTGCGTGGAAGCGCCCACCTGTATATCAAACACATTCAGCCCGTCGCTCAGCGTATAAGCGGTATTGGTGGTATAGGTCTGATAGCTGCCGCCGTTTTGGGCGATTTTTACCGCGGAACTGCCGGAGGGTATGATAGAAACGCTGTTCTCACCGGCGCTCACCTGCGCGGTGTAATTGTGCCTTGCGGCGCTGAAGGCCGGGCTTAAAACGACGCTGCCGTAGCCGCCCGTATACAGGTAGAGGCTGCTGAGAGAGGAGGGACCCTCTTCCAAATTAATGGTGTATTCCTCGTCGTCCTCCAGATTGGGCGCGTAGACGGTAATGGTGATCTCGTCATAATCCCCGGGGTCAAAAGCCCAGTAACTGTGCAGCGGCTGATCCTCCACCAGGATGACCATCCCGTTGTCAGCCTCGGCGTATAAATACAGGGTTTCGTATTCGTCCGTATCCACAGCCAGGCTATATTCATCCTCGTTTTCATCGAACTCAGGGTCCAGGGCCAGCTCATAGGCGGAGGAGGTGCTTTTCCTGGTGCGGACGGCCAGTTCCTCCAGATAAGCCTCGTCATCCCCGTCCTCCTCGGCAAAATACACGGTCAGCGTGTAATCCACGTCTTCCACCGTGAATTCAATGGTGCTGCTGTCGCCTTCGTCAGGCAGGGGGAAGCCATAGTCATAATAGTAGGCGTCTTCCTCGCTGTCATGAACGACGCTGACGGCGGCACCCTCCACCGCCGCCTCCACATCGCCGTCCTCCAGGTAAATGCGCAGGTTCAACTCGCTGTACTGTTCGGTATAGGGAACCAGCACCGCATAGTCCAGGTTATCCTCGTCAAATTCCGGATGCAGCGCCAGTTCGTCGTCCTCGTCGTTGGAATAGGCGGAACCGGCATTCAGATACAGGTCGGTCAATTCGTCGGCGCCGGAACCGGAGCCGGAACCGTCGGCGGAAACCGCAATGATATATTCCGTCTCGTCATCGTCTTCGCCGTAAACGGTGACGGTGATATCGCCCAGGTCGTCCAGATCGTCGATATCGACCCGCCAGTAAGAGCTCAGCTCCGATACATCGCCGTCGCCGTCATAATCCACTTCCACTTCATAATCGTTGTCATAGTCAAGATACACTTTCAAATAAGATACGTCGTCCCCCAGCTCGATTTCATAATCGGTTTCCTCCGGGTCGAAATCATCGCCGTCCAGGTAGGTCTCCCCGTCGTCGCCGATGATCTCCAACTCGTCCAGTTCCGGCGAAGCTGCGGCAAAGGCGGTGGCGCCGCACAGGAGCAGCAAGGCCATTGCCAAAAATATGGTGAAAACAGCAGAAAAACGTTTCATATCGTTTTATCCCCCAAACGTTGTATTTTGTACCGCCGCTGCACTCCTTCATCATAAATCCCCCTGCTGAAAAGGGGCTGAAAAAGACTGTCCGGCATTTTGAACTGTTGGTGAATCTGGCTGGCTGATTTTCAGCGTCTTTTCAGCATAATATCATATAATTCAATCACATCCCTTAAAGACATTGTGATAAAGTAGGATGACTGTCGAATCGTAAAGCTGGCGAAAGATGCGTATTTTAATCGTGGAAGACGAAATCCGGCTGGCCGGGATGCTGAAGGATATTGTTGCCGAAGGGAACGATTTGGCCGACATCGCCTATGACGGCGTCACCGGCCTGGATAACGCCTTATCCGGCATTTACGACGCCCTGGTGCTGGATGTGATGCTGCCGGGGCTGGACGGCTTTGCGCTATTGCGCCAACTGCGGTCCCAGAATATCTCGCTGCCGGTGCTGATGCTCACCGCCCGGGCGGAAGTCGGCGACCGGGTGAAGGGCCTCGACCTGGGCGCCGATTATTATCTGACCAAACCCTTTGCCAACGCCGAGTTTGCCGCCTGTTTGCGGGCCGTCCTGCGCCGCAAGGGCGAACTGATACCGGAGACGCTCTGTTTCGGGGATTTACAGCTCACCACCTCCTTGTGCGAACTGCGGCGGGAGGAGGCGGCGGTGGAGCTTTCGGCGCGGGAACTGGAAATGATGCGGCTGCTGATGATCAACGGAGAAAATAATCTCTCCAAGGAAACGCTGCTGTTGAAGATCTGGGGCTACGACTCGGGGGCGGAAGACAATAATGTGGAAGCCTATATTTCCTTTCTGCGCAAGAAGCTGAATTTGCTGGATTCACAGGTCAGCCTGGTCACGGTGCGCCGCGTGGGCTATCATCTGGAGGCCGGCCATGATTAAAAAGCTGCGGCGCAAATTCATGATCGTCATCTTAAGCATTGTCGGCGTTTTTCTGGCCGCTATCCTCACCGGCATGTTTATCTCCTCGGCCCAGGACTGGCAGCGGCGGAGCGTGAACACCCTGAATTCCGCCCTGAATATCGGCAAACCGCAGCCAGCGTACCTGCAGCGCATCCCGCTGCTGCTGGCCACGGCGACCGAGGCTGGCCAGGTCTGGATCACGGAAAACCATATCATGGGGCTGGACGATGTGGACGCCCTGCATGCGGTACAGCTGGCGCTGGCGTCCGCTTCGGACAGCGGCAAGCTGGACGGCTACCAATTGCGCTGGATGAGGAGGGACCAGGGCGGCAATACACGCCTGGCCTTCATGGATATCACCCCCGAGGTCAGCTCTCTTAAGGCGCAGGCCGTCAATTCCCTGCTGATCGGGATCGGCGCCTTAGCGGTCTTTTTTTTGGTCAGCCTCCTGCTAGCCCGGTGGCTGGTCCGTCCGGTGGAACAGGCTTGGGAAGAGCAGCGCCGGTTTGTGGCCGACGCTTCCCACGAGCTGAAGACGCCCCTCACCGTGGTCTTGTCCAGCATCGACATGCTGTCCCAGCATCACCCGGAGGCTGATGAAAACAGCCGCCGCTGGATGGACAACATCCAGGCCGAGGCCTTGCGCATCAAGAAACTGGTGGGCGCTTTGCTGGATCTGGCCCGCTACGACCAGGAAAGGGAGCAATTGGTCATGAGCCAAGCCGATTTCAGCTTCCTGGTCCGGCGGGGCGCCATGGTGTTCGAGCCGGTCATTTACGAGCGGGGCTTGGAGCTGTCCTCGGAGATCGAAAGCAAGCTCCTGGTCAAGGGCGATGAGGAAAAACTGCGGCAACTGATCGATATCCTGCTGGACAACGCCTGTAAATACAGCCGGCCCGGCGGCCTGGTGACGGTGCGGCTGCGCAAGGAGGAGAAGCGTTTTGCCCTGCTGGCTGTGACCAATGAGGGCGAAGCCATACCGGCAACGGAATTGAACAATATTTTCCGCCGTTTTTACCGCCTGGACCAATCGCGTCAGGCCCACGGCGGTTACGGATGGGGCCTCTCCATTGCCCGGAGCATTGTGGAAACGCATCAAGGCCGGTTATGGGCGGAGAGTTCGGCCCCGGGCGTCAACAGCTTCTTTGTGGAGTTGCCGCTGCTCAGATAAGATGCCCTGATAAACGGACGGTTCAATCGCGCCCGGGCTGTTTCGTTTATGTAGATCACGGGGCCGGCGTTGCGCCGGCCGCGCTTAAGCGCTTTGTTCCTGGTCCTGGAGGGAGCGCCGCAAACGCTTCCGCGCCTGTCTTTGCGGATCGGTTTTTCTTTCTAGCCCCTCCAGCAGCAGCAGCAACAGCCAGGAGATCAATAAATACAGCACGGCGGTTGCCAGCAGCGGGAAAAAGGCGTCAAAGGTCCGGCTGCGGATCAGATCGCTTACTTTGGTCAGATCCTCCACCGCAATATAGCCCACCACCGACGTCATTTTGGCCAAAGAGATCAGCTCCCCCTTATAGACCGGCAACACCTGCCTGACCGCCTGGGGCAAAACGATATAGAAGAAAGTCTGGCCGGGGGTGAAGCCGCCGGCAATACCCGCCTCGCGCTGGCCTCTGTCAACGCTGAGAATAGCGGCCCGGAACATTTCCGACACATAGGCGGCAAAGTTCAGGCCGAAGGCGACGACCGCCACCAGCACCGGATCAATATCCACCTCGGCGAACACCACATAATAAATAAACATCAGCAGCACCAGCACCGGCAGCCCGCGCAACACGGAAATGCAGGCCTGGGCGAAGCGCTTCAATCCTTTTTTCTTGGACATGCGCATCAGGCAGATCAACGCACCCAGCAAGGTCCCGGCAATACAGGAGAGCGCGGTAATGAGGAGCGTAACTTTCAACCCGTCAATTATCAGCAGGTAGCGGTGTTCAAAAATGATATTGTTATAAAAGCTGTCGCTGACATTGCTCCAAAAATCGGAGAAGCTGAAGGCGCCGCCGCCCGCATCCTCAGCCCGTACCAGGATGACCGTTCTTTGCTTGTAATAGGTGGAGGAAAAATTCACCGATTTGCGGCGTTCATCCGTGGCGTTCATCATGGAGATGATCACGTCAGCCTTGTTGGACTGCAACGCGGCGATGAGGGCGCTGAATTTCATATCGGAGAATTTCACCGGCCGGCCCAGGGCCAGGGCGATCCTGCGGGCCAGTTCGCCGTCCAGGCCGGCCACGTTGCCGTCGGCGTCCTTAAAGCAGAAGGGTTCCCGCGTAGCATCCACCGCCACCCGGAGCGGCTGGCCCTCCTGGGGCAGATCCAGCTCCACCTGCTCGTAGGGGGACAGATCGTCCTTCATCCAACGGCGCACCATATCTTCCAGGGTGCCGTCTTGCTCCAATTGGGCCAGCACGGCGTTGATCTGCTCCAGCAACTCGGTATTCTCCTTATTGACCGCGATGGCCGTGTCCTGCAATTCCAGCACATCCGGCAGCAGTTGCAAATCGGGGTTGTGCTTGGCCACGTTCAGGGCGGTGGGATAGACGGTCACCACCGCGTCCACATGGCCGGCCTTTAAGGCCGCCACCGCGTCCATGGTGCTGTCGTAGCTGTGCAGGTCGGCGGTGGGAAAACTGGTTTTCATCAGCGTTTCATGGGTGGAGCCCGTCATCACGCCCACCCGGGCATGGGCTAGATCAAAGGAAAGCTGATCGTAAGGGGTTACCTCATAGGGGGATGCCGCGGCGAGACAAATACCGGAGCAAGCAGCCACAATCATAAGGCACAGCACGAGGGATACCAATAACTTGTTCTGCATAATGACCTCCTGAGCATCTTTGTGTCCGGACCGCGGACTGACAACCGCGGTCCGGCAGCCGGCGCTACCTGATTTTCAACCACAAAATGTTCTTGCCGTCCTCGTAGCTGTATTGACTGTCGGCGCAGCGGCTTTTGATCAGCTTCCAACCGATGTCGTCCTGCGCCTCCCCCCCGGCCGGGGCCCCGGCGGCGGCGCAGAGCAGGTCCAGCTCGCCGGTTTTTTCCGAATAATGCAGCGTCAGGTCGATTGAGGAAAAGTCCCGCTGCAGCAACAGGACTTCTTCCGCCAGGGACAGCACGTCGGCGCAGGTATTTCTGGCCAGCAGGTGCCGGTCGCAAAAGGCTTCTATTTCCGCATTCATGGCATAAAGGTCGTAATCGGGGCTGCCGATATGGTAATGGACGCTGCGTATCCTGTTAATGAAAGCCCTGGTCTTTTCCTTCTCCGGATTGTCGAAGATCTGCTCCGGCGTCCCCTCCTCATAGATCACCCCTTCGTCCATGTAAAAGACCCGGGTGGAAATGTTTCTGGCAAATTCCATCTCATGGGTGACGATCAGCATGGTCATGCCTTCTTTGGCCAGGCGGCGGATCACGGCCAGCACCTCGCTGACCATGGTGGGGTCCAGGGCCGAAGTGGGTTCGTCAAAGAGGATCACCTCCGGCTCCATGGCCAGGCAGCGCGCGATGGCCGCCCGCTGCTTCTGTCCGCCGGACAGCTCGTCCGGATAACTGTGGGCTTTTTCCGCCATGCCTACCAGCCTCAGCAAGGCGAAAGCCTTTTGTTCGGCCTCGGCCCGGCTTTGGCCCAACAGTTTCTGGGGCCCCAGGGTCAGGTTTTCCAGCACCGTCAGGTGCGCGTATAAATTGAAGGACTGAAACACCATGCCCATTTTCTGCCGGACCCTGGAGATGGCGGCGCCTTTGGCCAAAAGATTGACGTCCTTAAAAAAGATGCAGCCGCCGCTGGGTTTTTCCAGCAAATTCAGGCAGCGCAAAAACGTGCTTTTCCCGGTGCCGGACGGCCCGATGATGGAAACCACCTCGCCCCGGCGTATTTCTGTGTTAACGTCTTTCAGTACGGCCAGATCGCCGTAGCTTTTGCTCAAATGCTCTGTCCTGATCACCCCTAAGCCTCCTGTTAACGTTTTTCTGTTCCCAGCCCATCGGGCTTCGCGTTCAAAGTTGCGTTGACCGGTTTCTTTCCTATCGACAATAATGTTTTTTATTCGACTGCTTACAAAAAATCCCTATTTTTTATGGCAATATTCTACTGAAAAAATATCATTTATTGCAGCCGCGCTTTTTCCCCTGCCGCCAGCCGGGGCGGCGGACCCTGCTATTGATTGGCGCTGACCGCATGCAAGTTCAGCTTATCCACCTGCCTGAGGGCGATCACATTCACCGCCACCATGAACAGGGAGCCGATGGCCGCGGCGATCAGGCAGGCCGGCCAGATGGGTTCGCGGATAAAACGGATATAATCCTCCTCGATGCCCCGGACCACCCAGCCGCCCAGCAGAATGCCCAGCAGCACGCCTAACAGCAGGCCCAGCGCCGCCAAGATGATATTGTCGCGGTACACGTAGGCTTTGGTTTCCCGGAGGGAGTAGCCGTTGACCCGCATCACCGCCAGCTCCCGGCTTTTCTGCCTGATGAACATGAAATTCAGGTCCAGCAGCACCATGGCGGCCATGGCGGCGGACAGGACCAGCAGCACCGCCACCAGCACGTCAATGCCCCGGGAGACGTCGTCGAACAGGGTGCGGTTGCGGGAGCCGTCGTCGCAGCGCATAAAGCCGTCCATCGCGCCGAGATCGGCCGTCAGTTGCGCGCCGTCCGCACCGTGCAGGTTGATGTAAAAGGTGTTGTCGTCCAGCGGTTTGCCGGTAACGGTTTGATAATAATCGGCGCTCATCACCAGGCTGTGGAAAGCGTAGTTCTCAAAGATACCGGCGATGGTGACGGTACAGCTGTCTCCGGCGCTGTCCATCAGCTGGATGGCGTCCCCTTTTCCCCAGCCCTCCACTTCCGCGATGCGCTGGGAAATGAGCGCGCCGCTGAAAGGCACGGCCAGGGGCGCGCCGCTGACGCTATCGGACAGCTCCAAGTATTCGCCGAGATAGGTCAGATCGTAACCGCTGATCAGATGGCCTGCGGACCAATTGCCGCCGGCGCCCCGGAGGTAATACAGTTTGTCCTGCACCCGCAGGTATTCCAGCCCCTCCTCCGCATTCAGGCGTTGGGCGAAAGCCTCCGTCACCGCTTCCCCGCCCCGGCTGTCCGTGATCAGGCTGAGATCGTAGCGGAAAATACCGCCGTACTGCCGCTCCACCACGCCGCTGATGGCCAGCCGCATGGTCAGGCTGATCACCAGCAGGGCCGTGCAGCCGGCCAGGCCGATGATGGTCATGAAGAAGCGCCGCTTATCCTGGAGCAGGCTCTTGATCATGGAGCGGGTATATAGGGACTGCCGGCCCCACCAGGCGTACTTTTCGAAAAAGCGTGTTTTGCCCTGGGGCGGCTTTTTACCGCGAAGCAGTTCCGTGGCTTCCTCGCCCAATTGTTTATGGCAGGCGAATCCGGTCAGGGCGGCGGTAACCGCCACGGCGCAGGCCGTCGCCAGCAGCGCCTGGCCCCCGTTGAAATAAAAGCGGTAGCGGTCAAAGATATAGAGGGCGGAATAGCCGTTCAGCGCGATCCACTCCACGATCACCAACCCTGCCAGCCAGCCTAAAATCGAACCCAGCAAAGAGCTGGCCGCAGTATAGGCCATAAAGCGGCGCAGGATCTCCCGCCTGGTGAAGCCCAAAGCCTTCTGGGCGCCCAGCAGTTCCCGCTGCTCGGAAACCATCCGGCCGATGGAGGTGAAGCAGACCATGACGGCCACGATCATGAACACCAGGGCAAAGGACAGGCGCAGGCCGCTGACATTGGCGGAGCTGGTGCTGATGGTCAGATAACCGCTATTGCCTTTGAGGCCGGTAATCAGCCATGGCTGTTCCGTCAGCTCCTCCAGCCGGGCCTCCGCTTCTTCTACCTGGCTTTGGCCCTGGGCAAATTCGTTTTTGCCTTCTTCCAGCCGGGTCTGGCCGTCCTTTGCCAGGTCCTGGTTTTCCGCCAGCTCCTGTTTGCCCGCCTCCAGCTTCTCGCTGGAGCTGTAATACTCGCTCCAGCCGCCGGCGATCTGTTGCCTGGCCTGGGCCAGCTCCTCTTCGTAGCCGTTGACCTGCCGCTGCCCCAGCTTATATTCCAGTTCGCCGTCATTGACCTGGATCTTGGCTTGCTGGAGTAAATTCTTGGCATTGGTCAGTTCCCGCACCGCGTCCTGATACTGCGCCAGGTAGCCGTCGTATGTTTCCTGGGCCTCGGCCAGTTCCTCTTTGGCCTCGGCCAGCTGCGCTTCCTTATCCTCCAGATCCTGCCTGGCCTCGTAATAGGCATCGATCAACGCTTGCAGCGAAGGTAATTGGGCCTGGTCCACGCCTGCTTCTTCCAGGTCCGCTTCGATCTGCCCTAAAGCGGTTTCCGGGTCCGCGTCGTAGCCGGCGGCGGACAAAGCGCTGCGCATGGCCGATTCCGCCAGTCCCAGGTAATGCCGGTAGGTTTCCAGCTGCTCCTCGCCGCTTTCCACCCGGCTTTCCGCCACCCGGATCTGGATATTGGCGTCCTCCAATTGTTGGCCGGCCTGCAATACCTGTTCGTCCCCTACGGCGATCTGTTGCTCCGCCTCGTGGACCTGCCGTTGGTATCCGTCCAGCTCGTCCCGGGACGCTGCCAATTGCCGCCGGGCCTCCTCCAGCCGGCTCTCCGCGTCGCCTACCTGCGCTTGAGAGCTGTATAGCTCGCCTTTGGCCGCGTCCAGCTGGTCTTCGCCGCTGGCGATCCGGCCTTCGGCAGCGGCGATCTGCAGCTTCGCGTCGGCCAGCTCGCTCTCTTTGCCGCCGATCTCCCGCTCCGCGTCGGCCAATTGCCGCCGGGCCGCGGTGATCTCAGCATCGGCGTCGGCCACGATGCGCGCATAGCGTAGCCGGCTCCGCTCCTTGCCCAATTGCTGCAGGAGCTTTTCCGCCTGGTATTGCGCTGCCCAGTAAGCGTTGCCGAACACGTCCAGCCCGTCCAGGGCGGCGCAGGTGACCAGCGCCTTGGGATAGCAGCCGTCAAACGCCTCCGCGTCAAAGGCTTCCGGCAGCGCCAGCACATAATAGGCCGGGGCGCTGTTGCCGATCTCGGAAATGCCCCGGGAATCGGCGCTGTAATTGTTGATATAAGCCGGGCTTTGCACCAAACCGCTGATCACATATTCGTTTACCGCCAGATAGGTAACGCCTTCTGCGTTCCGGGCGTCCAAGGTCAGCCGGTCGCCGACCTTCAGGCCGGTATCCCGGGACATGGCCTCCTCGATGACCATTTCCCCTGCCCCGTTTGGCCAGGAACCGGCGGTCAGCCGGGCCTGATCAATGCGCCGGCTCAGGGAATTCACCACGACCAGCAGGGTTTCGCCGGGGAGCGGCACGGTGGCGGTGGTAGTATAAACGCCCTCCGCGCCGGAAACCGCGTCCAGCGCCAATAAAGCGTCCAGGTCCTCGTCCGTGATGCCGTAGCGGCAGACGATCTCGAAATCATGGAGATGATAGCTGTCGAAATAGTGCCGGGCGGTCTTGCGCATGGCCTGGCCGGAGAAGCCTGTGCCCAGCAGCACCGCCACGCTGACGCAGATGATCACCGCCAGGGCCGTGAAGGTGACCCAGGTTTTGCGGATATAGCGCAGCAATTCCTTGATCCAGGTCCGCTGACCAGCCCCGCGCCTGACGCTTGGGCCCGGTTGACGGTTGGGTTGATGGGCACGGCGTTTCTCGTTCATGGGCCTCTCCGTTACCAGACCAGTTCGGCGGCTTTGGCCGGATGCTTATTGATAAAGACGTCGGAAACCACGCCGTTGCGCAGACGGATGATGCGGTTGGCCATTTTGGTGATTTCCTCGTTATGGGTGACCATGATCAGCGTGGCGCCGTGGCCTACGATGCGCTCCATCACGCTCAGCACCTCGACGCTGGTGGCGTAATCCAGGGCCGCCGTGGGCTCGTCCGCCAGGATCAGGCGGGGCTTTTTCACCAGCGCCCGGGCAATGGAGACCCGCTGCTGCTGGCCGCCGCTCATCTGGGAAGGGTAATAACCGGCCCGCTCGGCCAGGCCCACCATTTCCAGGGCTTTCCGGGGATTCAGCGGATCGACGCACAGCTCGGCGACGAATTCCAGGTTTTCCCTGGCGGTCAGGTTGGGCATCAGGTTGTAGGACTGGAAGATAAAGCCGATATGACGGCGGCGGTACGCGGTCAGCGCCTTGTCGTCGGCCTGGGAATAATCCCGGCCCTCAAAATAAAAGCTGCCGGAGCTGGGATGGTCCATGCCGCCGATGATATTGAGCAGCGTGGATTTGCCGCAGCCGCTTTCGCCCAGCAGCACCAGGAACTCGCCTTCGTAAACGTCCAGATTGATACCTTTCAGCACCTGGGTCACGTTCTCGCCGTTGACGAATTCCTTTTTGATGTCCCTTAAGGAAACGACCACCGGCTTTTGTTCCTGGATGCCCAGGATCAGGTCCTTGGCGTCGATGGCGATGGCCGCCAGCATGGAGAGGTTCTCGCAAAGGCTCACGTCCTCCGCTTCGAACAGCGAGCCGTCTTTTTTATTGATGATCTGGATGCAGCCGATAGTCTCGTATTTATTGGCCAGGGGCACGCAGATCATGGAGCGGGTGACAAAGCCGGTGGCGGCGTCGAAACGCCCGGCCCAGCGCCGGTCCTTCTGGCAATCCCTGACCACCGTGGTCTCGCCGCTCTCCACCACGGCGCCGGCGATGCCTTCTCCAGGCGCCAGGCTGAAGCCGGAGAGATCCGCGGAGCCGATCCAAAACGAGGGATAAATGCGCCGGTCGCCGTTCTTATTGTAGAACCAGATGGTGCCGGCCTCCGCCCCCAGGGCCCGCACCACGCTTTCCAGGGAGGAACGCAGCGCTTCTTCCAGTTTTTCCGCGTTGCGCAATTCCTCGGTGATGCGCCATACCACTTCCATATAACTGATACGGTTTACCCCGGCCATGCTTACCTCCTCAATGACTCCCGCTGCCAGCTTCCGGCAGGCAACGCCCGCCCAGAGAGACAATCTCGAATATTTCCACCTCTTGATCCATGCCTTTCAGGCCCCTGCGGAAGCTGCCTTTTACGCCCAAAGCTCCCCCCAGCCGCTCCCGGATGGAGCCGGAGGCCAGCACCTGTCCGCCGTTGCTGCAGGCGGCGATGCGGGAAGCCAGGTTCACATTGCGGCCGATGATATCGTATTTGGTTTTCAGCTCGGAGCCGATATTGCCCAGCACCACCTCGCCGCTGTGCAGGCCGATGCCCATGGCTAAGCAAGGCCAGCCCCGCTCCTGGTTCCGCTCATTGACCCGTACCATCCGCCGCTGCATTTCGATGGCGCAGGCCGCCGCGTCGTAATCCCGGGTTTCGCTCTCCCGGGGCGCGCCGAACACCGCCACGATGGCGTCGCCGATGAATTCCAGGATCGTACCGCGCCAGGCGGCGACGACTTCGATCATCTCGGCCAGATAGGCGTTGAGCATGGCGATCAGCTCCTGGGGAGCCATGCGCTCGGACAGGCTGGTAAAGCCCCGCAGGTCGGAAAAGAGGATGGACGCCTCCTGCCTTTTGCCGCCGATCTCCAGCCCCTGCTCGTTTTCCAGCAGTTCCCGGACGATCTCGTCCGAGAGATAGCGGCCGAAGGTTTTTCTGATGAATTCGTTGCGGGCTTCCAGCTGCTTGTTGAGCTGGCTGATGCGCTGCATGGCCAATACCGCGTTCCGTAGCTCCTCCAGCTCGGTGAAATCGTTCAGCACGGCAATGACGCCGATTTTCCGGCCCTCCTTTTTGAGAAAGGAGGTGCTGACCAGGAACTTTTTCTCCCTGCCGCCGGCGTGATAGGTAATGAGGGAATTGTGGGGCCGGTCGTCCTCGTAGACGGCGTCCAGGATGGTCTGGATCAATTCGTCGTTGCCCTGTTGCTGGAAAAAGACTTCCGCGAAGGAGCGGCCCAGGCAGTCTTCCCCGATGCCCAGCATGCTCCGGCAGGCAGGATTGACGCCGGCGATGCGGCCGTTCAAATCCACGGTCAGCACGCCCTCGGCCAGGTCCTGCAGCACCTGCTGGTAAGTAAACAGTTCGAATTCGCTCATAGCAGGCCCATCCCCGACAGAAATTCCAACGATTCTTCCTGGGCCGCTTCCCCCCGCACCTCCACCAGCAGGCTGGCTTCCGGGAAAAAGGCGGCCCGGAGCGAAGCGAATTCCCCCCAGTCCAGACAGCCCCGGCCCAAGGGCAGATGCAGGTCGCTCTTCCCGTCATGGTCGTTGAGATGCCCGTGGCGGATATAAGGCCCCAAGCGCTCCGCCCATTCCCCAAGCGGCGCGGCAGAGAGGGCGGCATGGCCGTAATCCAGGCAAATACCGAAATTGGCATAACCGCCCAATTGTTCCGCCAATCTTTGCAGCGGGGCGGGGCCGGCGTCGAACATATTTTCCACCCACAGCCCCAGCCGCGGATACTCCTCCAGCATCCGTCCGTAAAAATCAACGCTCCGCTCCAGCCAGACCCGAAGATATTCGCTGTCGGTGAGGAAGGGATTGAAGTTGCTGTGCACCACCACGCCCCGGGCGCCCAGCCGCTCAGCGATCTCCAGGCTCTGCCGGATGCGCAGGCGGGAGATGTCGGCGATCCGCGGGTCCTCGCTGAACACGGACACATCCAAAAAAGCGCCGTGCACGGTGCAATAGTCCGGCCGGCCGCCGCTCTCAGCCAGGGACAGCAAACGCTCCAGCTCCACGCTATCGTCCAGCACCCCCGGCGCGTAAAAATCATTGTATTCATAACCCAGACCGTAGCGCGCCGCGAGCCGCTGGCTTGCCGGCTCCCGCAGCAGGTCCGGGATGATCTGAAATTGGATCATAACGCCCCTCTTTGATAGCGAAAAATAGAAAATTTTCTCATTTTCGGTCATGTTATATTATATTATGCCGATAATAAGAAAACAAGCTAAAATATCACCGCCATAAAAATGCCGGCCAAGCGGGCGTAGGGGCTGCCGCCCGGTCATTCCTGGGAGAAGATTTTCAGATACCGGCGCAAAGGATATTCGCCGTCGTGGGCCGCGCCGCAGTAAGTGGCGGACATGGTTTCGCCGCCGGTCAGCCTGGTCAGGCCGGTGCGGCTGAGCAGCAACCCCAGCTGCTCCCGCTCCCCTGCCCCGCAAAGCAGGGCAACGGTCTGCAAATGGTTTTTATAGGGGCGCAAGGCCTGGAGCAGCTCTCCCCTGGGCAGGGGCCGCACCCAGCAATTGCGGAATTGCAGGGACAAGGCCAGCTCCTGATCAGGATAGGCGGTGACGCTGACCCCCTTGCCCCGGTAGAGGCGGCTGCCCGTATAGGCGCTTTCCAGCTCCTGATGATATAATTCCAGGGACAGCTGGGCGGTAAGCCCCAGCGTTTCCGGGCGCGCCAGCTCCCCCGCCGCCTGCTCCAGCAAGGGCAGGAAACGCCGGGCCAAATCATGGACCTGCTCCAGATCGCTGCTGTCCAAAAACAGGCCCTGGCAGGAACTGCACAGCAGCTGATCGGTGCGGCAGATATTGCGGGCCACCTCCAACAGGGCCTGGTCGGCGATGCCGGCGGGCGTCACGTAAGCGAAGCTCAGCTTATGTCCCCATTCGATCAGCCGCACCTCAGGGGGAACCAAACGGCGCAGCGCCTCCACCGCCTGGTCCCCGCCCCATACGACCACCGCGTCGGCAACTTCGATCAATTTGGAGATGGCTCGCTGGTCCTTGGAAGAATAGTCGAACACGTAAATATAGTCCGCCAGCCTGGGCTCCACGCTGATCAACCGGTGCAGGATTCCTACGGAAAGCCCCTGATCCGCCACTGGCAGTTTCAAGATATTGATATTGCCGGTCAGCAGCCCTTCGAGCACGCTGAAAGCCGGGAGGCCGTCGGCGTTGCCCGCCGCGATATGCAGCAGCACGCCCAGGGGCAGCCATTGCTCCCGGACCGGGGCGGCGTTGCCATAAGGGGTGTAAAGGCGGGGGCGTCCGTAGTCCGGCCCCAGTTCGGCAGCGAGCCGCCTTTCCAGGTAAGGGCGGCTGAACATCAGCCGGGCCTGGGCCAGATAGAGCCGCCCCAGGGCTTCGCCGATGCCCAGCTGCGCCATGACGGCCAGCAACGGGGCGTCGTCCAGCGCATCCAGCAGCTTTTCACAGGCGGCCACCACTGTTTCGGCAGCCAAAGGGGGTTTGCTCAAGGCGCTGACGATACGCTCCGGGAGCGTGTCCAGCACCTGCTGCGTTGCCGCGGCGTCCCGCACGATTTCCCCTGCCAGCAGATTCATAGCTTTACCTCCCGCAGCAATTCCCCGGCCCCGGCGGCGCAGGTCCTGATCTGTTCCAGCCCGACCCGGCCCAGGACCTCAAACCAGGGCGCGGTAATGCCGCAGCCGCAGCTGGCGCCGGGATGCAGGATGGCCAGGTCGTCGGTGACGACGCTCAATAGCGGCATGCTGCGCATCAGCGGCGTGATCAGATTGAGCAGGCCCGGCCGGCCGTAGGGCAGCGGCTGCCAGGTATCCGGGTCCCGGATCACGATCCGGCTGTAGCGGGGCACATGAAAATGATGGCGGGGGCAGTCGCAATAAAGGATGGGATGCTCCACGGCGCCGAAGAAATCATGGCAATGCCCGTCCTTGATGCCCAGCATGGCTTCGGCCCGGGCATACAGCTCCCCGCGGTCCGCCTTCTGGCTGAAAAACTGCTTCCAGCCGCCGCCGGTCATGATCCGGGAAGCCGGATGCAGCTTCAAGCAAAGGCCCCGCTCCTCCAAAGCCTCCAGCAAAAACAGCAGATAAGCCGGAAAGCCCAGCAAGCGCACGGGCCATCCGGCTTTGGCGGAACGGCGCAAAGCGTCGATCACCCCCTCCAGGTCCACCCGGTAGCCGTCTACGTCCCAGCGCAGGGCATAGGTGCGGCTGAGCGCCGGGGCCAGCAGCGTGGCGCCGAAAGCGGTTTGGGCCACGCCCGTGCGGTTTTCCTTACGGGGCTGGTAACCGAGAATGACATAGTTGACCGGCACCGGGCTGAGCAGGCGGTGAAAGGCAAAAGTGCGCAACACCATGCCCAAAGCCAGCCAGGAGGTGTCCCAATCCAGGCCCACCCGGCTGGCCCGGCCCTTGGTGCCGGAGGAGACGGCCCGGAACAGCAGCCGCTGTTCCGGCACGGAGAACAACGGATGGCGTTTCAGGAACAGCGTGGGCAGCGGCGGGATGGCGGCGATATCCCCGACGCCCTGGAACTGAGCGGGGTCGAAGCCCCGGCTTTGCAGCAAAGCCCGGTATTCCGGGCAGCGCTGCCAGTGCCAGCGCAGGTTTTCCCGGAGCGCCGCCGTAAACAGGCCGTCGCTCTCCGGCAGATCATAGAGATTCCGGCTGTAGAACAGCCTGCCCCGGGCCGTCATGGTTCCGCACCGTTCATGCGGGCTGATGGAATTGACAGGGAGGGTTGCCTCAACATTTCAGTCACCTACGCATTTGCTGCAGGGGTCGGTTTTACCGGCGGACTGTGCCTGCTCCAGCGTGCCGCTGCAGAGGGCCGGGGAATTGCTCAAGGTATAGCACCAATCCACCGCGTGATAGGATTTGCCGCCTTCGGTCCAATAAACCAGCGCAACGTCGAAACGGGGATAATGGACCAGCGCCCGCTGCTCCGGGCTCAGCGTGTCCCAGGGCAGCCGGCCGCCAGCCGCTGCCAGCAGATCGCCCCAGGTGCTGTCAAAATCCGTACCGTAGACCGCGGCCTGTTCCGTTATGGCGCCCGGAACGGATTCCTCCGCCGGTTTTATCTCCGGGTCCGCCGGAATCTCCTCCTCCTCAGGAGGCGGCGGAGGATTTTCCTCTCCCGCCGTACCGGAGGGCGCATCCGCTTCGGTTTGCTTCTCCGCCGGCTGCGCCGTTGGCTCCTGCAACGCCGGCCCGGCCGGTTCCGATGGACCCGCCGCGGGTCCGCCGCAGGCGGAGAGCAGCAATGCCAGGGCCAGCAGGCAGCCGCACAGTTTGTTCATCCTCAACCCTCCTGCCAATAGTTTTCCGCTTTTATTATTATCGCAGCATCGTTTTGCCGGGGCCAGGGCCGTTTCGGTTGGGGCGGGAGCCGCTGTTGCCCCGGCAACAGCGGCCAAGGGAATAATGAGGCATCCCGGCCGCTGCCGTCCCGAAACAAAAGCTAAACAACGGACGGCTTTATTCTAGGCTTATGCCAAAGGCGGCTCGCAATCCAGGCCCCAGGGACAGGGGTGTTTTTTTAAGATCACATAGGAGAATAGGGGTAAAAAATACAGGTAGCAGGCCGCGGCAATGCTGGCGGCAGGAGCGCCCATGGCGGCCAGGGGCACTGCCGAGGCAATGGACCAGGGGATCAGCGCCGCAATCACCACCACGCTGTTTTCCAGGCCGAGCGCCATCCGGTAAGGGTCCTGCAGCCCGTCCCGGCATAATTGATGGGTGAGCATGGTGGACAGGGTCTGATTGCAGACGATCATATTGGTCAGAACGGAGATCACGGCCATGCCGCCGAAGGGCGTCAGGCGGCGGGACAGGACGGCCACCCGCTGTCTCAGCCCTTCCAGCAAGCGGGTGCCTTCAAAAATACCGGCATAGGAAGCGGACAGGCAGACGATGGCCGCCACTTTGGCCATGGACAAAACGCCGCCGCCGTCCAACAGCGCCGCCAACTCCGGCGCGGGAGCCTGATAACCGCGCCACAGCAGCCCTGGCAAAGCCGCCCATTCCAGACGCTGGACAGCGACAGCGATCACGGCGGCCAGGATGATGCTGGCCGTCATGGTGAGCTTCACCTTGACTTTGAATAAGGAGAGCAGGACGATCAGCAGCGCCGGCAAAGCCGTGGGCCAACTCAGGTTAAACCCGGATTTGAGCAGGCCGGCCGGGTCCGCGCCGGCGACGCTGTGCAGCGCCAGACCGATCAGCAGATATACGGCGCAGGCGGAGAGGAAGGGCAACAGGGCGCTTCTCATCATCAGGCGGATATTGCGGTAAATATCCGTGCCGGTCAACTGGCAAACCAGCAGCGCGCTGGTGGATATGGGTGAGCAGCGGTCCCCGAAATAGGCGCCGGAGAGGACGGCCCCGCCGGCCAGCAGCGTCGGGATGCCCGACCAAACGGCCATGGTCATGCAGATGACGCCGATGGTGGCGGCGGTGCCGAAAGAAGTGCCGATCAGGGCGGAGACGGCGCTGCATAACACAAAGACCGCCAGCAGGAAGAATTCCGGCACGATCAGCCGGGAAGCGTAGGCCACGATAAAGGCGATGGTGCCGGAAGCCCGCCACAGGGCGGTCATCATGCCGATCAGCGCGAACAGCAGCAGGATCTGGCGGACGGCGCGCACCCCCTGCCAGGCCATGTTCAGCAGCGCCCCCCAAGTATATTTTTTGATCAGCCCGTAGGTCAAAAACAGCGCCAATCCCGCCGTCAACGCCCAGAGGATGGAAAATCCATTGACCAGGCAAAACAGCAGTCCCATGATGAACAAACAGCATACCGCGGTTTCCAGCATATTTTACAATCCTTTGCCTTGCATGAGCGGCTGATAACAGCCGCAATTTAATTGTAAAGCAATTTTGCGTTTAGTCAATGGATTTTCCCCAAGAAAAACTCCCGCAGGTCGCGACCATGCGGGAGCAAACATCACGGGCCTTAGCGGATCTGCTTCAGATGCGGGCCACGCCGCTCTCTCGGGCCGCCCGGGCCACCGCCCGGGCCACCGCCGGGCCGATGCCCGGGTCGAAAGCGAAGGGCAGAATCTTTTCCCTGCTCAGCTCCTGGTCGTCCACCAGCGCGGCAATGGCTTCCGCCGCCGCCAGCTTCATCGGCCCGTTGATATCGCCGGCCCGCACGTCCAGCGCGCCCCGGAAAATGCCGGGAAAAGCCAGCACGTTGTTGATCTGGTTCGGGTAATCGCTGCGCCCGCTGCCCACAATGAAAGCGCCGCCCTCTTTGGCCGCTTCGGGCATGATTTCCGGCGCCGGATTGGCCATGGCAAAAACGACCGCGTCTTTGGCCATGCTCCGGATATGGCTGCTGGCCAGCAGATTGCGGGCGGACAGGCCGATGAACACATCCGCGCCCTTCACGATATCCGTCAAACCGCCCTTCACATTGTCCGGATTGGTCAGCTCCGCCATTTCCCGCAGGGCCTCGTTGAGGCCGGGGCGGCCCCGGTACAGCACGCCGTCGATATCGCTCATGGTCAGGCTGCCCACGCCGAAAGACAGCAGCAGCCGGGCCACGGCGCAGGCGGCGGCCCCGGCGCCGCTCATGGCGATGCGGATGTTCTCTTTGTTTTTGCCCACGAGCTTCAACGCATTGGTCAGGGCGGCCAGCACCACCACGGCGGTGCCGTGCTGGTCGTCGTGGAAAATGGGGATATCGCAGGTCTCCCGCAGCCTTTGCTCGATCTCAAAACAGCGGGGGGCGGAGATATCCTCCAGGTTGATGCCGCCGAAATTGCCGGCCAGCAGCTGCACGGTGCGGACGATCTCGTCCGTATCCTTGCTGCGGATGCACAGGGGGTAGGCGTCGATATTGGCAAAGCTCTTAAACAGCACGCATTTGCCTTCCATCACCGGCATGCCCGCTTCCGGCCCGATATCCCCCAGGCCCAGCACCGCCGTGCCGTCGGTGATCACGGCCACGCTGTTCCAGCGGCGGGTGTACACATAGCTCAGGTCCCGGTCCTTGGCGATCTCCAGGCAGGGCTCCGCTACGCCGGGCGTATAAGCCAAGGTCAGGTCGGCAGCGTTGTTTACCGGGCAGCGGGCGGTCACCTCGATTTTGCCCCGCCATTCTTTGTGCTTGGCCAAAGCCTGCTCTTTGATATCCATCAGGCGTGTCCCTCCATGACTTCCTCATAATAATCGCGGCCGTAAACATCGTTGATGACCACCAACGGCATGTTTTCCACCAGGAGACGGCGCACCGCTTCCGCGCCCAGATCCTCCCAGGCGATCAGCTCCGCCGCTTTGACGCAGCCGGCGGAAAGCGCCGCCACGCCGCCGGTTGCCGCCAGATAGACGCCGCCGTATGTTTGGCATAACACTCTCAGCTCCGGCATGCAGGCGCCCTTGCCGATCATCACTTTCATGCCCGCTTTGAGCATGGCTTCCTTATAAGCGTCCATGCGGCCGGAGGTGGTGGGCCCGATACTGCCGCTCACCCGGCCCGGGGGGCAGGGCGACGGGCCCGCATAGTAAATGGCGCTGTTCCGGATCTCGAAGGGGGTTGGTTCTCCCCGCTCCAGTTGTTTCACCAGCCGCTGGTGGGCGGCGTCCCGGGCAGTATAGATGAAGCCGGAAAAGAGCACCAGGTCGCCGCTATGCAATTGGTCCAGCCGTTCCGCGTCCTTCGGCCAGTCGAGCGTTTTCTGTTCCATCAGCCTGCCGCCTCCTTAAAGCACTGCCGTGGCATGACGCGCCACATGGCAATTGATATTCACCGCTACCGGCAGGGTGGCGAAATGGCAGGGACGGCTGGCAGCGAACACCGCCAGGGCCGTATAGCCGCCGCCGAAGCCCTGCACACCGATGCCCAGCGCATTAATGTCCCGAAGCAGCGACCCTTCCAGCTCCGCCAGTTCCGCATCCGGGTTGACGCTGCCAATCTCCCGGGCCAGCGCCTGCTTGGCCAACAAAGGCGCCACTTCGAAATTGCCGCCGATGCCGATGCCCACCACGATGGGAGGGCAAGGGTTGGAGCCGGCTTTTTTCACCGTCTGCACCACAAATTCCCGGATGCCCGCCAGGCCCTGGGAGGGTTTCAGCATGGCCAGGGCGGACATGTTTTCCGCGCCGCCGCCCTTGGGCATCACCATGATCGCCAATTTATCTCCGGCAACCAGCTCCAGATGGAGGACCGCCGGGGTGTTGTCCTTGGTATTTTCCCTGGATAAGGCTGTCACCATTGATTTGCGTAAATAGCCCTTTTCATACCCGTCCGCCACGCCCGCATTGACGGCGTCCGCCAGCAGGCCGCCGCAGATATGCACCTCCTGGCCCAGGCGCAGGAACACCACCGCCAGGCCGGTATCCTGGCATAAGGGCAAGCCGGTTTCGGCGGCGACGCGCTGATTGGCCTCCATCTGCTCCAGCACCGCCTTGGGCAACTCCCGGCTTTCCTGTTCCCGGGCCTCGCGGATGCGCGCCGCCACATCCACAGGCAGCGTCCGGTTGGCCTCAATGCACAGGCGGCTGACAACGGCGCTGATCTGGCCGCAGTCGATCTCTCTCATCGGTTCACCTTCCCCAAAATCAGATTACTCTGCCGCCGGCCTGTCCAGGCCTGACTGGCTTTCTTCATTCTACAACATCCGGGCGGTGTTTACAAGCAGGTAATATGCCGCGGATGGCGAAAATTGATAGCGACAGGCTGTCCGAAAACTTCACCTTATAATCAGGCGGTTCAGAAACAAGCCGACCAGGGGCCGGGACGGACAGCCAGACCCCTGGGGCCTCCGGGCCAGCGAAGCAAAGGGTCGCTGGATCGGGGTATGATGGGAGCGTACTAACCCGTACGTAACCGACGTTGGCCGGGCCGACAACACCGTATGGGGCAGTTTATGGACAGCATGACGACGATGGGGGCGATTGTTTGCTGGCAAAGATCAACAGCTGCGCGGTGAACGGCCTGATGGGCTACAGGCTGACCGTGGAAGTAGACGTGGGGCAAGGGCTGTCGGCTTTTGAGATCGTGGGCCTGCCCGACGCCTCGGTCAGGGAGAGCAAGGAACGGGTCAGGGCAGCCATCAAGAATTCCGGCTTTGACTTCCCGCTCCGCCGGATCACCGTCAACCTGGCCCCGGCCGATATCCGCAAGGAAGGTCCCTCCCTGGACCTGCCCATCGCCCTGGGTATCCTGGCCGCCACCGGACAGCTCGCGGAAACGGGCCTGGCCAAACTGTCCGCCACGGTGATCTGCGGCGAATTGTCTTTGGACGGCCAACTGCGGCCGGTGGGCGGCATCCTCTCCATGGCCGACCAGATGGCCGGGGAGCCGGAGCTATTGACCTTCATCCTGCCTGTGGAAAACGCGGAGGAAGCCGCCATCGCGGGACGTTTGGAGGTGCTGGCGGCCTTATCCCTGCTCCAGGTGACGCAGATCCTGGACGGCAGCCTGCGGGTGGAAGCCGCCTGCGTCGACGCGGCGGATCTGTTCGCCAGGAGCCGCCGCTGCCAGCGCCTGGACATGGCGGACGTCAAGGGTCAGCAGGCGGCCAAGCGGGCGCTGACCATCGCCGCCGCCGGCGCCCACAATCTCCTGCTGATCGGCCCGCCGGGCAGCGGCAAGACCATGCTGGCCCGGCGTTTGCCCGGCATCCTGCCGGATCTGACCTTTGCGGAGAGTCTCGAGATCACCAAGCTGTTCAGCATCAGCGGACTGCTTCCGGCCGGGCAGCCGCTGCTGACGGAGCGCCCCTTCCGCTCTCCCCACCATACGGCCTCCGCCGCCAGCATCATCGGCGGCGGCGCAACCCCCCGGCCTGGCGAAATTTCCCTGGCCAGCCACGGCGTGCTGTTCCTGGACGAACTGCCGGAATTCCAGCGGGATGTGCTGGAGGCCCTGCGCCAGCCTTTGGAGGACCATACGGTGACCATTGTCCGGGCCGCGGGCCGGGTGGAATTCCCCGCCCGTTTTCAGTTGGTGGGCGCTTCCAATCCCTGCCCCTGCGGCTATTACGGCGACAGCCTCAAACCCTGCGCCTGCACCCCCTATGCCCGCCAGCATTATCTGCGCAAGCTGTCCGGGCCGCTGCTGGACCGCTTCGACCTGCAGATCGAGGTGCCGCGGGTCGCCTATAGCGATATCTCCGGCAAAGGCGCCGCGGCGGAAAGCTCCGCCGCCATCCGCGCCCGGGTGCAGGCTGCCCGGGAGCTGCAGCTCTCCCGCTTTACGGGCGAACCTTTCTATACCAATGCGGAAATGGGCCACCGGGAGGTGGAACAATACTGCCCCATCGACGGGTCGGGGGAAGCCTTGCTGAGAGAGGCCTTCCGCACCCTGAAAATGAGCGGACGCGCCCATGACCGGGTGCTGAAAGTAGCCCGCACCATTGCCGACCTGGATGCAAGCCCAGGGATCAACGCGGCCCATCTGGCGGAAGCGCTGCAGTACCGCAATCTGGACCGGGAAATATGAGCGCCTCCTTCCCCTTTCAATTGGCGGCCGCGCCTTTGGCCGGCATCAGCGGCAGGGCCTGGCGGGAAATCGCCCGCAGTTACGGCGCGGATCTGGCCGTGGGCGAAATGGTCAGCGCCCGGGCCATTGCCTACGGCAACCGGCGCACCCTGGAACTGCTGGACATCGCGGGCGAAGCCTCCCCTGTCGCCGTGCAGATTAGCGGCTCCGAGCCGGAATTCGTTGCCCGGGCGGCCTCCCTCGCCGTGAGCCTGGGCGCGGATCTGATCGACCTCAATATGGGCTGTCCGGTAACCAAGGTGGTGGGCAATCACGAGGGCGCGGCGCTGATGCGCGACCCGGCGCTGGCGGCCCGGCTGATCGCGGCGGCCCGTACCGCAGGCCGGCCCGTTTCGGTAAAATTCCGTTCCGGCTGGGACCGGGAACAGATGAACGCGGCGGCATTCGCCCGCATGGCCGAGCAGGCCGGGGCAGCCTTTCTCACCGTGCACGGCCGGACCCGGGATCAGTTCTACGGCGGCCGGGCCGATTGGCAGGTCATCGCCCAAGTCAAACAGGCGGTCGCCATCCCGGTGATCGGCAACGGCGACGTGTTTTCCGCCGCCGACGCGCTCTGCCTGCTCTCCGCCACCGGCTGCGACGGCGTGATGGTGGGCCGGGGCGCGTTGGGCAACCCCTGGCTGTTCGGGGGGATCAGCGCGGCCTTAAAAGGACAGCCGCCGCCGCCCCGCCCCGGTGCGGAACAGATCGTGGCGCAGGCCCTGGCCCATCTGAAGCGCCAGGTGCAGCTTTCGGAACCCTGGGTGATCGCCAGGGAAAAGGACGAAGCCGCAGGGAAAAAGCTGGCCGAGCAATTGACGGTGCGGGCCTTACGGGGGCAGCTGGGATGGTATACCAAGGGCTTGCGCCATGCCGCCCGCGTGAGGATGCTGATCAATCAATTGACCACGGTGGCGGAGATCGAGGCGCTGTTTCAGGACTATCTGAATTCTCTTGCATCTTGACAAGGACGCGGTGAAAGACTAAAATATATTGGTTACAATCGAGGCTGAGGCGCTTACGCGAAAGGAGCAAATGCATGGCTGAGCAAGAAGTATTGATGACCCATGAAGGCCTGAAAAAAATGGAGGACGACCTGGAATATCTGAAAACGGTACGCCGCAAGGAAGTGGCCGCCCGCATCAAACAGGCCATCGAATTCGGCGACATCTCGGAAAACTCCGAATATGAGGATGCCAAAAACGAGCAGGCTTTCATTGAAGGCCAGATCCTCAATATGGAGAAAATGCTCAAAAACGCCCGGGTGGTTGACGGGGTCGACCTCAATATGAACATCGTTTCCGAATATTCCAGCCTCACGGTGACGAACATCGACAGCAATGAAACCATGAGCTTCCAGATCGTGGGCTCTGTGGAAGCCAAGCCTTTCGAGCGGAAAATCTCCAACGAAAGCCCGGTAGGCAAAGCGGTGCTGGGCCATAAAGTCGGGGACGAGGTGGAAGTCGTTACCCCCTCCGGCCTGATCAGGCTGGTAATCGTCAGCATCAATAAATAATCACGCGCGGGAGACGGAACAGTGGCAGAATATGAAACCAATGAATTGATGCAGGTACGCGCGGGCAAGCTGGAGGAATTGCGCAACAAAGGCGTGGAGCCCTTTGGCCGGCCTTTTGCGCGCACTCATCAGGCGGCGGAAATCGTCGCGGACTTCACCGGGCTGGAGGGCGGCCAGGCCATTGTTGCCGGGCGCGTCATGGCCATCCGCGGCCACGGCAAGGCCAGCTTCGCGGAGCTGGCGGACAGCTCCGGCAAAATCCAGATCTATATCCGCTCCGACGAAGTGGGCGACGAACAGTATGAGCTGTTCAAATTATGGGATATCGGCGATATCGTGGGCGTTACCGGCGAGGTGTTCCGCACCCACCGGGGCGAGATCTCCGTAAAAGCAGCAAAACTGACCTTCCTCACCAAGAGCCTGCGTCCGCTGCCGGAAAAGTGGCACGGCTTAAAAGATGTGGAACTGCGCTACCGCCAGCGCTATGTGGATCTGATCGTCAACCCGGAAGTGCGGGACACCTTTGTCGCCCGCAGCAAAATCGTGCGGGGCATCCGCAATTATCTGGACGGCCAGGGCTTTCTGGAAGTGGAAACGCCGGTGCTGCACAGTATCGCCGGCGGCGCCAACGCCCGCCCCTTCATCACCCACCACAATACGCTGGATATGGACCTCTACATGCGCATCGCCCTGGAATTGCATCTGAAGCGTTTGATCGTGGGCGGCCTGGAAAAGGTCTATGAGATCGGCCGGGTCTTCCGCAACGAAGGCATTTCCGTGCGCCACAACCCGGAATTCACCCTGCTGGAGCTGTACCAGGCTTACAGCGATTATTACGGCATGATGGAGCTGACGGAGAACATGATCAGCACCGTGGCCCGGGAAGTGCTGGGCACGGACCAGGTGACCTACCAGGATGCGGAGATCAGCTTCGCCGTTCCCTGGCGGCGCGTCACCATGTTCGACGCCATCCGGGAATACGCCGGGGTGGATTTCAGCGGCATCACAACCGACGAGGCGGCCCGGGCCGCAGCAAGGTTGGCAGGACTGGAAGTGGAAGCGGACGACAGCCGCGGCACGATCATCCACCGCTTCTTTGAGGAGAAGGTGGAGGATAAGCTGATCCAGCCTACGTTCGTGCTGGATTACCCCATCGAGGTCTCGCCGCTGACCAAACGCAAGGCGGACGACCCCTCGCTGGTCTACCGCTTCGAGGCTTTCGTGTTCGGCCGGGAGCTGGCCAACGCCTACTCGGAACTGAACGACCCCCTGGATCAAAGGCAGCGCTTCGAATATCAGATGAGCCTCAGGGAAAAGGGCGACGAGGAAGCCAATGAAACCGACGAGGATTTCCTCAGGGCGCTGGAATACGGCATGCCCCCCACCGGCGGTTTGGGCATCGGCATCGACCGGCTGGTGATGTTCCTCACCGATTCCGCCTCCATCCGGGATGTGATCCTCTTCCCCACCCTGCGCAGCAAAGAATAAGTTTTGAGGGCGCAATGCAAAACTTTCGCCTCGAGGCAGGGTGTTCAGAAACAAGGCCCAGCCGGCTTTTGCCTTTGTAGGGTGGAACGCCGCCCGGCGCGGTTTATGGACACCCTGACGCGTATGAAAACACCGCCTGCAGCCATAATAGGTTTGAGGCGGTGTTTTTATGTATTTATCGATCGCGGCCGCGGTGTTTCTTGTTGCGGCCGTCCTGCTGTATCCTTTATGTTTTCTCATCCGCTACGAACAGGGGTTGCGGATATTCTGGCTGCCCCGGGTCTTTTTAGGCTTCGGCGCTTCCCGCCGCCTGCTCAAAGCGGAGCCGGGCCATATCGCGCATAAGGTGGAGGTCAAGACCCAACTGCCGCTGCAGACCATCTGGCGCTGGATCAAGGCTTTATGGCCCCGCCTGAAAGTTTGGGACTGGTATGTTTTCGGCGCGCCGGGCCAGGGCTTCCGCGCCCAATGCATAGTGAGCCTCAGTCCTGGAGATATTATGCTAATAGCAATCAAAATGATGCGGAGGAATCAACATGTCCGGAGAACATGAAATACAGGGCTTGATGGAAACAGCCATGAAAAGCCTGCGGGAAATGGTGGATGTGAACACCATCATCGGCGATATCATCGAAAGCACCGACGGCGTCTCCGTGGTGCCCGTATCCAGGGTGGCCTGGGGCTTCATCGCCGGCGGCGGCAATGTGGGCCATAACGGCCGGGACCGGGAACGCCTGCCCTTTGCCGGCGGCAGCGGCGCCGGCATCAGCGTGCAGCCGGTGGGCTTTCTGGTGCTGGCCAAAGATCAGGTGCGCCTCATCCCGGTCTGCGGCGCCACGCCTTTGGATAAGGCGATCGAAGCGGTGCCCATCCTCGCGGAGCAGCTGAAAAAGGTCTGTCAGCAGCATCGCCAGCAGGAAGATATCGATCTGGAGTCTTAAGCGATATCCCCCAGCTGAGCTACGAGCACCGTAATATCGTCCTTGATCTTGCCGTTGCTGATGCAGATTACCTTGTCCAGCAGATATTCCGCCAGGGCCTGGGGATGATTGACCACCGCCTGTTCCAAAACCCGCTGCAGCCACTGGCCCCTTTCGTCGATATCCATGTCCAGCAGGCCGTCGGAAGCCAGGATGATCATATCCCCGGGCAGGATCTGCTCGGTGACCACCTCCTTGTCCGCGCTGCATAGCAAACCCATGGGCAGGCTGGCCCCGTGTATCACTTTCACCAGGCCGCCCCGTTTGATGTAGCTGGCGGCCGCGCCGGTTTTGATAAAATCGGCCAATCCGCTATAAAGATCCAGCACGCACAGGTCAAGAGTGACAAAGCTTTCTTCGCTGCCCCGGAGGGAGAGCGCGGCGTTCACCACATCGATGGCCGTATTCCGGGCAAAGCCCGCCTCCAGCAGGCGGCTGACCAGGGATATGGCTTCGTTGCTTTCCTGGGCCGCCTCCGCCCCCACGCCCATGCCGTCGCTGATCATCAGCAATTGCCGTCCCTCGTCCAGCAAAATGCTGCCGCCGCTATCGCCGCAGACATCCCTGCCGTCTTTGGCCAGCTGGGCCTTGCCGATAGTGAGATTATAAGCGCCGCCGGCCAGCAAACGGTAGGTGCAGCGCCCGGCGCAGTTTTTGCCGCCGCAGCTGTTCTCATGAACATAAAAGTCGCAGGACAGCAGGCGGCTCACCTCTTCCTCAATGGCCTGGCGGCAATAGAGCTCGCCGGGACATTCGATGTATTGGGCCCAGATATCCACCGCTTTCTCGGAAATGGAGACAATGCCCGCGCCCTCCACCGGCATGCCCCGCTTCAGGACCGCCCGCTGCAGCTCCCGCTCCAGGATCTCCCGCTCGTCGCCGAAATCCGTGATCTCCTTGGCGATCTTCTCCAGGGCTTCCGCCACGCCGGCCAGCTGGGTGCTGATCAGACGGCGGCTGCTCTGGCGCTGCAGCTGCCAGTAATTGCTGCGGCAATAGAGATCGTAGAGGCAATTGACAATGGCCACCAGCTCCTTGATATGGGGACAGCGCTTGGCAAAGCTTTCCGGCGCGTCCTTCACCGTGGCCAGGCCGTTGTTCCTCACCACGTCGAACAGGCGGATCACGCCGGTGAAGCTCTGATGATAATCGATCTCCCAGCAGATATCCCTGAGAGAGCAGCCGCTGCACAGCTGATGGGAAAGCTGCTCCAGGCAGACGCGGATATTATTCTCCTCCACCCCGTTGTCCTGCTGCTCGTCGTCCGTGAGCGAAGCGGCCAAATCCCGGAAAGCCCAGCCGGAGTTTTTCAGCTTCCGCACGGCCAGGCGCAGCAAGCGCTCATTTTTTTCTTCCTCCGCGCTTTTCAGGCCGCTGGCGGCAAAAGCCCGCTTCATCTTATTAAAGAGGCTTTTCGGCAGCAGCAAAAACAGCAGGGCCGCGGTGGCGCTGGCCAGCAGGCTGCTGCTGATCTCCGCCGCGGTCAGAATATAAAGCGCCAAAATCAGATTGCCCAGGATAAAGCCTAAAATAGCGCCGATCCTGCCGAAGCTGCCGAACACGCCGGAGAGCAGCCCGGAAAAGGAATAGGTGGCGATAATGGAGGGGGCGATCACCTCCGAAAGGCTGGGGATGATGCCCACCATGGCGCCCAGGGCCGACCCGGCGCCCGCGCCGCCCAGATAAGCCACGCAGATGATCAGCAGGCGGCTGACCACGCTCTGCACGTTCAAAGGCCCCACCTGCCAGTCGTTGACGCCGCAGATCATGGCCATGGCGGCAATGAAGATGCAGACCGTTTCGTCGGCGGAAAAACGGCGGGCCACGTCGAAACGCCGCCAGGCGGTCAGGATCACCAGAAAGATCAGGGACATGCCGGCGGAGATGATGCTTTCGAAAATACTGACCATCAGCTGGTAATCGGTGAAAGCGGTCAGGGCGATGAGCAGCCCTTTGCTGACCATCACCGCGGCGATCACCATGCCGGGCACCACGAACCACTGCTTTTTGCCGTCCACGCCGTAGAGCAGGAACACCACGGACAGCAGGATGATCACCGCGGTATAAACCAGCAGCATCCGCCCATCCAGCACCGTAAACAGGCCGGCCAGCACCGGCAGTGCATAGAGGATGCCCCGCCTGGGATAAATGACCGCCGCCGCTGCCAGAAAAGCCGGGCCAAAGGGATAAAGGCCGCCCAGGATCTGGGCCCGGGCCAGCAAAAACGCTGCCAGGGCAAACCCGATCACCCGCAGGTATTGCGACGCGCCGTAGGATTTGAGCCGGCTTCTCCTGGCCGCATAAGCAGGACGGGCGGCAGCCTCGCCTCCCGCGCGTTTAAAGGGATAGATTTTCGGGGCTTCTGACATTAAGAACACCACCCGATTCATAAGATCAATTTCCTCTACATTATAACCGGGGGGCGCTGAAAAGCGTGTCGCAAGCGGTCAGGGGCGGCGGTTTACTTTCCGACATTTAGTTTGTTGTTCCATACCGCCAGGAACAATACACTTTAATACCGGTTCTCAATCCGTTTCATAGAAATTGATGCGGCCGTCCTGCACCTGCATCATCACCGCGTCCGAACAATACTCCCTGCCGAACACGTCCGTGACCGCGAACTGGTACAGGTAATCCCCGTCGAGCAAGCCGCTTTCCTCCATCAGCACGCCGCCCTTCACCGTAAAACCGCCCCTGCCGTAGGCGGCGATCTCCCCCGAATACCAGTCCTCCGCGTCGAACAGCAGCTCCACCTCATCGCCCTCCTGCACTTGGACGATATCCCGGGAGCTCATGCCGGTCAGATCGTCCACGCCGCTCAAAGCGCCGTAGATCTCGAAATGCCCCTGGTCCTGGCCGTCCCAGACCCAGGCGGCCCGCAGCGACATCTCCTCCCCGTTCAGCAGGATGGGAACGGAATAGAGATTATAGCCCGCTTCCTCGGCGATCAGCTGCGGCGCGCAGTAATGGCCGTTCAGCGTGGGCCAGACGCCGCGGAAATTATCCAGGAAAATCCCTTCCCCCGCATAGGAAAAATCGATATCGTTGTCATAACCCATCAGCACATATTCCTCGTATTCCTCATCCACATAATAGAGGCGGAACCGCACCGAGCGCACGCTTGCCAAACCCGCGGTGACGCGCAGCTCAAAATAGCCTTCGCTGTTGACGAAGGCCTCCAGCTCCACGGTATAATCATTTTCCTCCAGGGTGTCGGCCTCCGGCGCCTGACGCTCCACCCAGCCCGGCACCGGCCGGCCGGTCAATGCGCCGAGAAAGCTCACATATCGGCTGCTCACCGATACTTCGGCATACCGAAACAATTCCCTGTAACCGATACGCAGGGGATAATATACGGACAGGCCGTTGGCCATACCGCGGCTTTTGCCGTGCACCTCGTATTGGACGGCGTCGAACAGGTCTTCCAGTAGGTGGACGGCGGTTTGCGGCAGCACGCTGACGGTATTGACCGTCAGGTCGCCCAGGTCCACCAGATTGGCGTAGCCCTCGCTCTCGTTATTGCCGCCGTAATGCTCCGTCCGGGCCGCGCCCTGGGTAAACTCCCGCAGTAGATTGATATCCCCGGTCACGCCGGTCATTTCCCCGGCCATGCCGTCGAAGGACTTGGTCAGGCTGGCAACGCGCGCCAGATCGACCACTGCCAGCGTGGCCATGGCCTCGTTACCGTGGGCCGCGCATTTCTCATAATAGCTGTCGCAAATGGCGCGCCCGATCTCCAGCCCGGTTCCGGCCGCCTCCAGATATGCCGGCCATTTGGCGTAATCCCAGCCGTGGGCAGGCTCGTATTCCTGGGAAGCCACCATGTAGCGGCCGTAAGGCGCCACCGCCGCCGCCGTTTCCAAAGTGGCCATCAGGCAGGCGTCGAAACCGATCAGCTCAAAGATGACCCCCGCCCGGGCCAACCCCTCCGCCAGCTCGTTTATGTTCAGGCTGTCGTAACCGTACAGCTCGTCGTAGATCACGCCTTTCAACGCGCCGCCGCCATGATCCCACAGCACCACCGCGTACTTTTCCGCCGGAAAATTCTCCACGCCCCAGGCCAGAAAGTCGCCCAGGGCCGACGCACCGCCCATATTGGCCGAGGGGAGCTGGTCCACCAGCAGCAATTTCCGCTCCTTGAGCATCCAGCGTTCCAGGTAGCGGGGGTCCACGGCCCCGTTTTGCCATTCGGCGGCGCCGCCGGTCTGCACCACAAAATTATAATGGCCGCCGGGCTCCAGCCGCAGCAATTCCAGCAGATTGTCCGTGGCCGCGCCGTTGCCGCTTTCCAGATTGGTGCCGCACAGATAAAACAGCACCGTCCATTGGGCCTGCTCCGCCGGGTCCACAGCGAAAACGGCGGCGCTTGGCCTGTCCGGGCCGCCGGCGCCGCAGCCGCATAATAAACCCGGGCCGCCCCATAGGGCAGCCATTGCGAAAAGGACGATCATGCTGCGGACGCCTTTTTTCACCCTGTCCTCCTTAAGTTTTGCCGCTACCATCGTAAACCGGGGGGCGACCCATATCAATAAGACCCTACGCCCTGGATTTTTGCGTCAGAATATGGTAAAATAATAATTCAGTAACACAGTTTAACGCGGAGGCGGAGATGAATAAACGCTTTGACCGCCAGGCTTTCACCCTCCTGGTGGATACGCTGACCGACAAACGATATGCCCAGCGTTTTTCCCTGAGCCGCAAGGCTCTCCTTGATTTGCTGCGCCAGGGGAGCTGGCAGGAAAAACTGTCCCGGGCCGAGGCCTGGCTGCCGGAGGTGGACAGCGCCAAAGTGGAAGGCTTATGCGGCCCTGCCCTGGCCAGGCTGTCCCCTGCGCCGGAACAGGGCTGGCCGGACTTCTGCCGGCGCTACGCCCTGGACGTCGCCTTTCCCGACCCTGCTTTCGAGCAGGAGCGGCAACGCTACGGCGACGGCGCCCTGTTTTTCCTCTCCCTGTACCAGACTTTGCTCACTTTGGCCCGGCAGCGGGATCTGCTGCCGCCGGCGCTGGATATCCGCCTGCTGAGCGACGGGGAATTGGCCGGCTCGGAATATGCGGAGGAATATTGCCGCTTCCGGGATGCCTATAAATATGATTTTGTCTACGAACTGATGCGTCTCAGCGCCGAACTGACGCCCTACAAGACTCTGGAGCATATCTGCGGCGTACACCGGCTGGCGCTGTCCCTTGCCCGGCAGCTGCGGGATGCCGGAGGCCCGGTGGATATCGCTTTGGCCTCGGCCGCCGCCGCCGCCCATGATCTGGGAAAATTCGGCTGCAGGAAAGGAGAGCGCGTCCCCTACCTGCACTATTATTATACCGAGCGCTGGTGCGCGGCCCGGGAGCTGCCCGTGATCGGCCATATCGCCGCCAACCACTCCGCCTGGGATCTGGAATTGGAAAATCTGCCCGCCGAATCGCTGCTGCTGATCTATGCGGATTTCCGGGTCAAGCAGACCCTGGACAGCCAGGGACGGGAGCGTACCGAACTGTACTCCCTCCAGGACTCCTTTGAGGTGATCCTGTCCAAGCTGGACAATGTCAATGAAGCCAAGCTGCTCCGCTACCGCTTCGTCTACGCCAAGCTCAAGGATTTTGAGGATTATCTGCGTTTCCTGGGCGTGGATGTGGACCGGACAGGCTCCGGCCAGGCCGGGCGGCAGCCGGATATCCCGCTGATGGACGACGGCCAGGTGGTGGAAGCCTTCAAACGGCTGAGCATCGGCCATAATATCGAGCTGATGCACCGTTTCGGCGCCGAGCGGCTGTTCGGCAATATCCTGGAAGCCGCCCGCAGCGAAAACGACTGGAAGAACCTGCGCGCCTATATCGGCGTGGCGGAGGAATACTTTACCTACCTGAACAGCCATCAGAAATTGCAGACGCTGGATTTCCTCTATGAGCAGCTGTTCCACCGGGAGGGCGATATCCGCCGCCAGGCCGGCTCCTTGCTGGGCACCATCATCGCCCGTTTTGAATACGGCTACCGCAAGGAATTGCCCAACCCTGTGACGGCCGGGGAGGACCGTCCGGCGCCGCTCACGCTCTGGCGCAAATACCTGTCCATGATCGTGCTGCCGGACCATAAACTGACTTCCCAGCATAAAAGCTGGATCGGCTTCAGCCTGCGCAGCGTGGCCACCACGCTGCTGGGCCAATGCCTGCCGGAGGAGCGGCTGTCCTACCTGCAGGAAATGTGGACCTATTTTCGGGACCCGGACCTGCTGGAGGATTTCCCTTCCTTCGTGCTGCTGACCACCGTCTATTATCTGCCCCTGGAGCTGTGCGACGGGGAGATGCTGGAGCAGTTATGCGCTTTCGCCCTCCGCGCCGCTTATCAGCCTACGCCGGAGCTGAGGGTAGCGGCGCTGCGCCTGCTGCGCCAGGTCGCCTCCCTGCCCCAGTTGGCAAATCTGCCCAGCTACGCCAGGCTGCGCGATATGGCCCCGCGCTATGACGAGGGAGGCTGCGCCGCGCTGATCTTCCTCAAAGGACGGCTGCTGGAAACGCTGTCCCTGGACGACAGCCCGCAGCGGGACAAGCTGAACCAGGGGGATATCGTGGCGGATATCTTTCTGGAGAACCTGAAGGTAGCCACGCCCTGGATCATCAAGGCCGTCAACATCAACCTGCTGGTGGATCAGATCGACCGGGGCCACACCAGCCGCCTGCTGCATATCGCCGCCCATTTTTCCAACCTGGTCAAGGTCAGCGAGCGGGTGGTGGTGCGCCACGACGCCGGGGCGGCGCTGGTGAAGATCGCGCCGCTGCTCAGCCTGGACCAGCGCAATGAGATCGCCGTGGAATTGGCCAAGGGGCTGGAAGTGGGCGAATATGAATTCTCGAAATATATCCCCACCTATCTGGGAGAATTCGCCTTATGGCTGCATCCCCGGGAATTGGACGAATTGATCGCCCAACTGAAATCCCAGCTCAGCAGCGCCAACGACAGCCTGGTGGCCGTGGCCCTGGATACGGTGGCCACCCTGCTGGAATGCTACGGCGTGTACCCGGAACGCTTCCCGGAAACGTTGGATCAGCACCGGGAGCGGCAGAATTATCTGCTGGGCATCCTGCTCAAGGGCTTATCCTGCTACCGCCCGGCCGTACGGCAGGAAGCCCTGTTGGTGCTGGGCAAACATCTCTTCGCTTCCCCCCGGCTCTCCCCGGAAGACAAGCGGCGCCTGTTCACGCTGTCCGCGAAGAAGCTGCTGTTTCTGCTCACGGAGAACCTGGAGGACGGCCTGGCTTTCTTCTACCGGGCCGCCGCTTTGAACCATATTTACCGTTTCATCGCCCAGGAATTTATCCTGCGGGGCGGGTTCGCGCCGGAGCCCCCCCTGCCCGTCGCCTTTTTCCCCGGCACCTTCGATCCCTTCACCCTGTCCCATAAAGGGATTATGCAGGAGATCCGGGCCCTGGGCTTTGAAGTGATGCTGGCGGTGGACGAATTTTCCTGGTCAAAAAATACCCAGCCCCTGCTGATGCGGCGGCAGATCGCCCTGCAGGCCATGGCCGACCGGTTCCATGTGCATATTTTCCCTTACTCCATTCCGGTCAACCTGGCCAATCCCGCTGATTTACAGCGCCTGCGCTCCCTGTTCCCCGGCCGGGACGTCTATATTGTGGTGGGTTCGGACGTGGTGGCCAACGCTTCCTCCTATAAAACGCCGCCCAGCCCCGGCTCCATCCACCACTTCGACCATATTATTTTCGAA